>Ga0233439_10000625_pt1 | contig 51158 bp, 45 predicted proteins | sample SI_123_September_6_FD_182713 | JGI IMG/M metagenome (GOLD analysis project Ga0233439, IMG submission 182713) | Seawater microbial communities from Saanich Inlet, British Columbia, Canada - SI_123_September2016_100_MG | ecosystem: Environmental > Aquatic > Marine > Inlet | place: Canada: British... | reverse complement strand
ATTTATCACGATTAATATGGTCAATAGAATATTTTTTATCATTAATTTTTTCATCATTAGGGTCTTTATTTTTAATTATAAAAGAGTGTAATGTTATTTTTTTTTTATTTGGGAGTTGTCCATATACATATCCATTACTATGCAACGACCAATTTGGTCTATATGGTTTGTAATTCATAATTAATTTAACATCGTCAATAGATAATGTAGTATAAATAGTATTATCTTCATTACAAGTCATTTTGTAATATTTTTCATTTGTTTCTTTATTTTGAATTAAATAACAAAAATTTTTGTATGAACCAGCGTATCTACCATAACGAATATAAAGACCAACGTCTTGACTTAAAACAACTTCATGTTCGGAAAACATATTATAATAAATTATAAAATGTTTTATTTAAATCAATTTTATTATTGATTGTTAGTATTAGGATTAACTTAAAGAATACTCTAAGAAGCTTAATTACTATAAGCAAGCCCTCCCATACCCGACATAACCCGAAGGACATTGTAGTTAGTGGCATAAACGCGAACCTTGGCGGTGGCACTGGAGCCGATGGCGGCAGCAGAAACAACCAATTGTAAGGTAGCGTTATCAATTCTGGAGAAATTACAGGTTCCAGATGGCTGGTGTTCTTCAGGGCGAAGACTGAAGGAGTAAACATTGATACCAGTGTCTGGAGTGCGAGTGTGATGTTGGAATGGTTGAACTAAGTCAAAGTAGGTTCCTTCACGCTCACTGAAACGGTCTTGACCGTTAAGTTGTAATTTAGCAGTTACAACTGGATTTTCACCCCAACAGTGCATGGTAAGAGCAGTTTCGGCCAATACGAATGCGCCAGCATCGGAGACACCATTGTTACCACCAACACTGGTTGGGAAGGCAGCGGCTTCATTCGGTTCTAAACCGGGATTATCAACAGCTCCAGTGGAGTTAACACCGGCATCTTTGAATAAGCCATCGCTAATAACACCGGTGTTACCTAGGTTACCACCATCACCGTTCAACAAGTTAGCACGGGAACTGAAAGCGCGGATACTGTTTGGAAGAGCATCAACAGCGTCAGTGTAGTTAAATGGCTGAGCACCCAATGCCGCGTTAAGAGTGTTACCGGTGACGAAGGAGTCACAGTAACTAACATTAGAATCGGGCTGAACAACCCAGATAAGTTCTTTACATGGATGATTGAAGTTCAATTTAACTTTGTTGGAAGAGGAACCGATAGATTCATCACCAGTGAATTGAAGTTGTTCAATCAAATATTCATGTGGGTTTTGTGCCATGCGTCTTCGTTCATCGGTATCAAGGAAGATGTAATCAACATACAATGAAGCAGCAACCAATGATTTGGAGTAAGCGGCGGTTGCTTTAACCGTTTCGCCAGTGCTTGCTGCGATTTTATCAACAGCGAACAAACATTCATCCATAGGACGCAATTCAATGTTGATTTTTACTTCGTGGTATTGAAGAGCAATCAATGGAAGAGCAAGACCTGGATTACGGCAGAACCAGAAACAAAGAGGAACATAAAGAGTAGTTTCTGGAAGAGCGTTTCTAGGAGCACATACAGCTTCAGGAACGCCAGCAGCCCCACAAGCAGTTGCTACATCAGCAAAAGCAGGGTCAGTCAAATAAGTCAATTGAGTAGTGTTACCAATCATTGCGTTGTAACCTTTTTCTTGTTCAGAAGTCAAGGTCAATTGGTTCCAGATGTGCATCCAGTCACCGTATTGACGGTCAATTCTTTGACCTCCAATTTCTACTTCAACCATAGAGATCATTTGCTCACCTGGACAATCCAACCAACGAGCATAACATACATCATTGACAGCTCCGTCGTTTTTGTTGATTTCAGGAAGAGTTACTTGTAAATAGGTTCTGTATGCAAGATCACCATTTCTGGAGATAGTGCATTGAACACGACGACCGAAGTCAGCCTGTCCGTTAAAAGTTTGTTCAATAGATTCCATTGCGAAGTTAGTGTGTCTTCTGTAGGTCACCTTCCAGAAAGTAATCTGGGGATTCCCCGTTAAATAGACGTCTTGTGCGCCGTAAGCTACTAGTTGCATTAAACCACCACCCATAGTTATACTATTGCTAAAGAAAAAAAAAATTTGATAAATGAATTAATTATTGATTAATTCATTAATTTATTTTATTGATATCCAGATTTTCAGTCATAAATTTTTTCAGGTAATCGTCCAAATATACCTCCTTTTTACCTCTATGGTTTTTTATAAAAATATATTTATTTTCTTTCTTTTTTACCGTCCAACCATCCTCTAAAGCATTATATATTAAAGCCATTTTTTGAATAGTTAAATAATTGAAATTTTTTACATCATTCGTATTTGAAATAATATCCATATATTTTAAATAGATGTTCTAATATGAATTATTACGAATAATTTAAACTTTATTACAATATTTTAGTTTAAAAATTAATAATTAATATAAATTATATGCCAAATTTCAAACCGAAAGCTAATAAAAAAATAAAAATAAATTCAAAAGCCGTTGTTACTGTTGATACAAAGCATAATGAAAAGATGAATGAATTTTTTGATATTAGTAATACTATTTTACCACATTTACTAAAAACACAAAAAAAATTAAAACATATTATGAAAAATAGCAAAAATTTGGATGAAATTCTTGAAATTAAAGATAAATTAAAAGATTTGAAAATTGAAATTAAAAAAAAGAGAAAAGGCAAGAAAATATATTTATTAGAAAATTCCAAATATATATTTGAATATTTTGAAAAAAAGAAAAATGTTAGTACAGGAAAATCTAATAAAACCACCGTTTTACATTCATTTTTTGACAAAAAAAAAGATGTAACACTTGATGTCAAAAGTGACGAAACAACAAATATTAATAAATACTTGATAAATATTAATGAAAAATTTTTAGATATTAATAATTATATTGTTAATTATGAAAAATGTAATAATTGTTCCGGTGAATTAATATCAGTAGAACATGAAGGATTAATGATTTGTAATAAATGTGGAAGACAATTTCAATTCCTCATTGAACACGAAAAACCTAGCTATAAAGAACCCCCAAAAGAAGTTTGTTTTTATGCTTATAAAAGAATTAATCATTTTCGGGAAATTCTTGCTCAATTTCAAGCAAAAGAAACAACACAAATTCCTCAAGAAGTTCTTGATAATATTAAACACCAAATTAAAAAAGAAAGAATAACGCTGAAACACATGTCAAATAAAAAAGCTAAAGATATACTTAAAAAACTAGGTTATAATAAATATTATGAACATATACCATTCATTAAAGATAAATTAGGTATTAAACCACCAGTTATGTCTCCAGAATTAGAAGATACATTGTGTAATTTATTTATGGAAATACAAAAACCATATTCTAATCATTGTCCAGATGACCGTGTTAATTTTTTGAACTATTATTATGTTTTATATAAAATGTGCGAACTATTGGGCGAAACACAATTTTTACCATTTTTTCCAATGCTGAAAGACCCTGTAAAAAGAATAGAACAGGATGAAATTTGGAAAAAAATTTGTCAAGAATTGCGATGGGAGTTTATACCAACTATTTAAATATTAAAATTTTTCATTCATTAATGCAACTGTAACATCTTCGGTCTTATTAATTGCTAATACACCTTTAATGCGTCTATTAATTTCAGGAAAAGGAATATTAATAATTATTCTTTCCCCCTCACTTATATATTCTTTAAATTTCATATATAACTTTTTTACTGGTTCATAAGAAGGTTTTAATTTAAATTCATTCAATTGTTTCAATATTTCTTTTACTTCTGATTGTCGCTCTTCTTTTGTTCTATATTCTTGTTTCTTTCTTTCTTTCTTATTTTTACGGTTTTTTTTATTATTCATATAAGTAATAAAAAAAATTATTTAATATGTTTTTCTAAAAATGGAATAAATTTTTCCATTTGATATGGATCTCTATTTCTTATTTTGCTTTTATCATCATATATTCTAACTTTTATCATATCTGCCAATTTAATATTTTTATCCATTAATTTTAACTCTTCTTTTGACATTCTTCCTCCTTGAATTTCAAATGTTTTTTTTGATGCTTCTGATAATTTATTGTAGTAATTATTTATATTTTTTGTTACTAAATACCTTTTTACATCTGTATGCTTTTCAATTAATTTATATATATTCTTACTAACGCCTATATTTTTTAAATATTCAGAAGCTAATTTGCCATGATCTTTTACGCCATATCCATCCATGTCATCGTCTGCTAAAAAATGTCCAATATCATGCAATAAACAAGCCAATATAATTTCTTCATTTTCCTCATTTTTTAAAGCTAATGTAGCACATTGTAGCATATGTTTTGTTTTTGTCATTTTTTCTCCATAATATTCTGTATCGCCTCTTTTTTTATATAATTCTATGAGTTTTTTAACTTTATCAGACATATAATATAACGAATTTTAAAAAAATTATTTATGAAACTTAATTAAAGATATATTAATTATATATTTAATGCCAACAAATATATCATTTGTAACAACCTCTTATTTTAAATGCTCTTGTAAATATATAATCTCCTATTTTTCGTGTTTATTAATTTTTATTGGATTAATAATTTTGGTAATTGTTACTGTTCCAGATAACATGTTGAACGCAAATGTCATCCGATTTGCATTCATTTGTTCTTCTTTTTTTATGTCTATAATTTTCTCTAGGATAATGTGCATATGTTTATTAAAGGAAGAAGAAGAAGAGATTAAAAGATTAAATGTTAATACCGATACAGATGAAACCATTTGGTATCATTAATTATAATATTAAAAATAATATTATAATTTTGTTAATTTATTACTTATTTACATACGAGGGAAACCAACTAAATTAGCACCGATACCGAACCCAGCACCAGATCTCGCACTAACAGCCATAGATGGAACATATGTATCTAATATGGAGAAAGTAGCGGCAGCAGTTAAAGCAATCAATAGAACTTCATCCAAATTTAATGATTTTTTTGGGATAGCATAAGCTGCAATTGCTACCATAATACCTTCTACCAAATATTTTACAGCACGGCGAACCAATTCACCTAAATCTAATACATTACCTAAACTTTCAAGCATGTTTATAAATAATGAATAGAAAAAAATATTAGTGATGAAAAAAACTTAAATACAGTATTTATATAAATAATATAATGTCTGCGTTTCCTAAAAAGGATGATCCCACATATGTTGATCTATTAGAAGAAGACAAGCCCATTTCCGGGCAAAAATTCGTTTGTGTTAGTTTTGTTTCACCAGAAACAATATTAAAGCAAAAAAATATATTTTTTTTTGAACAATTCCTAAAACATTACGATTTGTCTAAATCTGTTGAAAGATTTACTCAATTCATGAATTTTATTTCTTATAAATATTCAATTGAGTTTGAAACTATAATGAATGATTTCCAAGAATTTCTTAAAAGTCAAAAAGAAGAATTTCAGGAAGGTAAATTACGAGATGACTATAAAACTTTTCTTGATAATAATGAAGATAGATTACAAGATGAATTCTCTAAAACACATGATTTTACAACTAGCGTTAGAGGTCTTAAAGTTAGAGGATGTTATAGCACTCAAGAAGAAGCCGAATTAAGATGTAAAATGTTAAGAGAAATTGATCCAAACCATAATGTATATGTTGGCCCGGTTGGATTATGGATGCCGTGGGAACCCGAAGCTTACAAAACTGGTAGGGTTGAATACTTAGAAGAACAACTTAACGAACTTATGAGTGAAAAAAATAAAAACGAATCTAGAGCCAAACAAGCTTTTGAAAAACGCGTTTTAGAATCTAGAAAACAAGCTATCGCGGAAAATGTTAAAATAGCTAAAGAAACTGGTAACAAACTCACTCAAAATGTAGATAAAGAAGGAAACCTTGTTGGCGTTAATAATACTATTGAAGATAATCTTAAAAAGACCGGTGATAATGTTAGTTCGGCTGATATTCGTAAAGAATTATTTGAAAGAGAGAACCATGTAGGTTGGAATGAAAAAAAATAAATAAATTGATATAATTTAATATATATATATATTATATCAATATGGTTGAAAATAAAGAAAAAGTAGCTAAAATTACACCTAAAAATGATATTTCTGAAAAGAAAAAGAAAAAGAAAAAGAAAAAGAAAAAGAATAATTATAAAGATATGATGGCTGATATAATGAAACCAAAAGTATCACAAGAAGAAAAATTAAAATTAAAACGCGACGCCATGATGGAGAACGCCCTCGGTGGTGGAAGCTTCAAAAAAATAGAAGTGATCTAATTATTTAATCTTTTTAAACAAATATTATAATACTCCTCGTTTATCTCATACCCTATACATTTTCTATTTGTATTTTTACAAGCTAAAGCAGTCGTTCCACTACCTAAAAACGGGTCTAATACGAATGAACCCTTTTTAGTAAATAATTTAACCAGATGTTCCATTAATGCTATAGGTTTCACAGTAATATGCGTATTTCCTTCCCCCTTTTCTTTTTTATTTGGTTTTGATACTAAGAAATTCTTATCATATATTTCATGAAATTCTTCTGTTGTTATTATATTTGCAGGAACTCTATCATTATCTTTACCTACTTTTTGCGAAAAATCTATTAATCCTGTTTTATATTTTACTTCATTTTTTATAAATGTCATTTTTTTTTCCAGAGGCTTCATTGCTACGCATATAGGTTCAAAACAAGATTTTATTTGTGGAGTTTTATAATCTTTATATTCTTCTATTAATTTTAGCTTTTCTTCTTCGCTTATTTTCATTTTTTTTATTATATGGGTAACTGACATACCTTTTGGCATACTTTTCGTGTAAGTCCAATTTATCATATCTCTGATTTCAAATCCAGCCATTTCACAACCCATGGCAATTGCGTGATATAGTCTAGGAGATGAAAATGATAAAAAGAAGGCACCGGGTTTCATTTTTTTAAATAACATTTCGGATAATTTCATATAATATTCATATAACCTCTTTACTTGTTTTTTATCAAATTTCATACCTTTTGGTAAATGTTTAATATGGCTATTTTTTTTATCATTTTTTATATCTTTTGAAGACCATTTATTATCTAACTTATCAATAAAATATGGAGGGTCTGTTATAACGCAATCAATACTATTATCTTTTAATTTTTCTAATTCTTTCATACAATCATTATTAACAATATTTATATTTGATGTTTCTTGTTTTTCTACTATACTTGTCATTTATTATATTAATAAATATATTACTTTAATATCAATATATTTATTAGATAAATTCATTTTTCAGGCCTTCATTGGGAGAGATTTCCAACGAGTGTTCTAGATTTCCCATTTGTATTTGTAAAGGTTTCTTTCTATTTATTCTATTAACTGTATTAATCTTAAAACAAAATAATCTAATACTTTCCCGCGTATAATAAATGAAAATCATAAATTGTAATGTTATTATTGACCCAAAAATTATTATTATAAATACTAATAAATTGTATGTTTCTCTTTTCATTTCAACTGCCGATTCATTTAATGATTTATAATCTGCGTTTTCCATATAAATATAATTTTCACTCATTAATTAAAATTATATTTATATCTTTAAATATATTTACCATCTGTTTTTTTTTACATTAATTGTGGGACCCCTACCCCGTTGTAATGCTGTTGGGTCATATGGATCATCATCATCGTCGTCAGAATTAAGGTCTTTAGATAATTCCCAGAATTCTTTAGAACCTAATTTAAAAGCGTTATGAGCACTAGCCTTATACCAAAAAATTTGATCTTCTAATTTATTGGATTTTGAATTATTAGATATGACTAAACATTCATAATTTTCTGTACATTGGTCCATTACCTGGCAAAAACTTTCAAATGTTGAAAACATACCCGCATAGTTTTCGTATATGCGTTTTCTATTGTTGATATAAGGTTCGCGTAGTATAAATGTATAGTCTATATTGGTTCTCAAATTAGGTGGAACACCAAGTGGATATTGCATAGTAATAATTAACATGATTTTCCAATGCCTACCATTCATGAATAATAATCTCATTAATTTGTCTCTAGACCAACTATTGTCATATAAACAATCATCTAAAATTACAAATGCTCTAGCATCAATATTAGACCTACCGTATGCTTCTTTTTCTTTTTTTATTTGTTTTACAACAATCTTTTGTCTTTTCAAAATATTTTCAATAATAGCCGTATTGTATTCGTCATGAATGAATAATTTTGGTACTATTGAACCATAAAACCCATTACCAGCCTCAGTTCCTGATATTACAGTTCCAATAGGTATATCTTGATGATAATATAACATATCTTTTACTAAAAATGATTTACCCGTATCTCGTCTTCCTATTAAAACTATAACTGGTCCAGCATTATCAGCTGCCTTGAAAGATATATTTCTCATATCAAATTTTTTTAGTTCTAAATTCATAATATATTAATATATGCTAAAAAAAAATTAAATTTTAAACTATAAGATAATTAGTTAAATTATATAAAATATATTATCAAATATGAGTATTAAGATGTTTAAGTTAAATTATTTAAAAAATAAAAATAGCGAACTATTTGAAGATTTAGGAAATGAAGAGTTTGGCGATTTTAAAAAGGTACAAAACTATTGTCCAACTTATGAAAATTTTTTTCAATTGAGCGAACAAAATTGGAATAATGTAAATTTAAATCACAAATATTCCTTATGTGGAATGAAAGAAGCTATAACAATGAATAAATATAAAATTTCTGTCAGAACATTAGATGATGATAATACAATTGAAAAAGAATCATTTTTCAAATATTCGCCTTTGATGGACCCTATAAAATATATGACGGGGAAGTATAAAAAACATGAAGAGAATTTATTGGTTTCTCTCCCAGGTTATGATAAATCCCCAAATAAAAGTTTAGATAAAATGAACGATAGAAATAATTCCGCTTATGTAGACGCTTTCTTTTCTTTTTTATCTAGTAGATTGTTACACGACCATACATTTATTCATGGTATAGATTATTATGGCTGTTTTTTAGGTGTTAAAAAAAATTATATGTATAATGTTGCCGATGAAGTAGATTATCTATATGAGTCTAAATATTTTTTTGAAAACAATGGTAAGAAATTTAATGTTGAAAAAATAAGTGAAAGCGATTATATGTCAAATGAATCTAGAAATAAGAAAAAAAAATTAGACTTGTCATCAGATAAAATTGTAGAAAAAGATATCATTACTGAAATTAAAATAGAATCTATAAATGAAGAACTATATGATGGTTTATTTAAATTAACAGAAGAAAATTTGGAAATACATAATGCTGAAAAAGAACTAGAAATTGTTTCAATAAATAAAGATACAAAAAAAAGTAGTAGCACGCATTCATCATGTTCTTCTAGGTCATCTAATACAAACAATGAAGAAAATGACGACGAAATAGAAAGTTGTTCAAATTCTGGTAAATCTAATTATTCTTCTTCAGAAGGAGAAGACGAACTCGTATATGCCGAAATACACGAATTTCCGGTTAATATGATTTGTTTAGAAAATATGCACCAAACATTAGATTCATTAATGGAATTAGAAGAAGATGATGATGAAGATGAATTAACTGATAAAGAATGGAAATCTTGTTTTTTTCAAATAATAATGATTTTATTGGCATATCAAAAATCATTCAAATTTACACATAATGATTTGCATACTAACAATATTATGTTTAATAAAACTGATAAAAAGGTAATCTATTATAAGTATAATAATTCATATTTTAAAGTTCCGACATTTGGTAAAATTTATAAAATTATAGATTTTGGTAGAGCCATATATTCATTAAATGGTGTTAGATATTGTAGTGATAGTTTTCACCCAAAAGGTGATGCGGCTACACAGTATAATTGCGAACCATATTATAATGATCAGAAACCTTTAATTGAACCTAATATGAGTTTTGATTTATGTAGACTAGCGTGTAGTTTATTTGATTATTTTTATGAAGAAATTGAAGATGTTAAAGATGACCATAATGAAATATCTTTATTAGTAAATGAATGGTGTTTAGATGATAAAGGGAGAAATATATTATATAAAAATAATGGAGATGAAAGATATCCTGAATTCAAATTATATAAAATGATAGCACGAAAGGTTCATAAACATACTCCAGAAAAACAATTAGAAAAATTAATGTTTCATTGTTATAAAACTAGTAAAAAGAAAATGCCAAAAAAAGCAAAAATCGTTAATATAGATGAAATACCTGAATATTTTTAAAAACTGTATATTTTTTTGTATTTTATATTATTTTTACATATAATATAAAATGTTTCGGCGTTTAATAAATAACAGTTTAGTAAGAAGTTTCTCTACTTCAACAGACAAGTATAATTTAACAAAAATAGGTATTACTAATCCTACAAAAATAAATTATAATTTAAGTCACGATGCCCTATTTGATCACGAAGTAAAAAATAATGAAGGAACCGTTTTTAATACAAAATATGGGGAAACTTTTGGAGTAGATACAGGAAAATTTACAGGTAGGTCTCCAAAAGATAAATGGATTGTAAAAAGTGCTACAAGTGGAAAAAATATTTGGTGGGGTGATATTAATCAACCAACGACACCAAAAGTATTTGATAGTATATTAAATAAAGCTACTAACCATTTTAATAAATTAGATGAAATATATTTATTTGATGGTTATTGTGGAGCAAATAAAAAAACCCAAAAGCATGTTAGGTTTGTTCATGAATTAGCATGGCAACAACATTTTGTTAAAAATATGTTTATAAATTCCAATGAAGATGATAAATTATATAAAAAAGATCCCGATTTTACAATAATAAATGCTTGTTCAGAAATTAATGATGAATGGAAAGAACATAATTTAAATTCAGAAGTTGCTATTGCTTTTAATATAGAAAAGAAGATGGGTGTAATATTAGGAACTTGGTATGGTGGAGAAAATAAAAAGGGAATATTTAGTTTAATGAATTATTGGTTACCTTTAGATAATATTATGGCAATGCATTGTTCAGCAAATGTGGGAGAAAGTGGAGATACCGCACTATTTTTTGGATTAAGTGGTACTGGAAAAACGACACTATCTGCTGATCCAAACAGAAATTTAATAGGCGATGATGAACACGGATGGGATGATGATGGTGTATTTAATTTTGAAGGTGGTTGTTACGCAAAAACTATAAATTTAAGTGAAGAGAATGAGCCAGATATTTATCAAGCAATAAGAAAAGGTGCTTTATTAGAAAATGTTTGGGAAGTAAAAGAAAAAGGTTGTATGGGAAACGGGGATATAATCACCATACCAGATTATGATAATACTGAAAAAACCCCAAATGGTAGAGTAAGTTATCCTATTCATCATATTTCAAATTGGCATGAACCTCAAATGGCCGGTCATCCAAAAAATATAATATTTTTAACATGTGATGCTTTTGGTGTGTTACCCCCGGTAGCAAAACTAAGTGGAGGTCAAGCGATGTATCATTTTTTATCTGGTTATACATCCAAGGTTGCTGGAACAGAAAGAGGTGTAACAGACCCCGAAGCTACTTTTTCAGCTTGTTTTGGAGCAGCATTTTTAACATTACACCCAACAGTTTATGCCGATTTACTACAAAAAAAAATAGAAGACCACCAATGTAATGTTTATCTTGTTAATACTGGATGGGTTGGAGGACCCTATGGGGTTGGTGAGAGAATTAGTATAAAAAATACTAGGAGTTGTATTGATGCAATATTAAACGGCTCTATATTAAATTCAAAATTTAATAAAGACATAATATTTAAATTTGATGTTCCAGAAGAATTAGAAAATGTTGGGAGAGAAATCTGTAATCCTAGAATAGCATGGACAGATGAATATAAATATATGGTTCAGGCTACAAAATTAAGAGATATGTTTATAAATAATTATAAACAATATATAGACCCAAAATTTACGGACTATTCAGAGTATGGACCTAAATAAATTGATATAAATAAACAAGCATATATTTATTTATAAATGGGAAAAAAAGAAAGAATACCGGCTGCTGTAAGAAATACTGTATGGTTAAAATATATAAAAGATAAAAATGATGCTAGATGTTATTGTTGTAAATTAGAAAAAATAACTACCGCAAACTGGCATTGCGGACATGTTATAAGTGAAAAAAATGGAGGTAAAGTACATATAAATAATTTAAGACCTATATGTGCGGGTTGCAATTGTTCAATGGGTAAAACAAATATGGATGTTTTTATGAAAAAATATGGATTTGATACTATTGAAATAACAAAAGAACTAATACAACCAAAATCTAAGAAAAAGCCTAAAAAAAAAGAGAAAAAAACGTGTTCTGAAAAACAATTAGCACACTTAGCAAATATGAGAGAAACGGTCAAAAAAAATAGAGAAGAAAAAAAACAAATCAAACAAAAGAAAGAAGAAGAGTTGTTTTATGATAATTTGATGAATAGTCTTCGTAAGAAGCCAAAAAATAACAATGGAATATTTACAAATTTTGGTTACTGGGATGACCCAGGGACACAATTGTAATTGAAGCATCCATGTTTTATTAAAAACTAGGTTTGTTAGTAAAAATTTCTGGTGCCCTTTTAAGAATATCTACACTTGAAAAAGATTCAACAATTGTTGATCCTAGAATAACCGATATGTAAACAAATACAGCATCTCTAAATAATACTTTTAAAGGTTTATTTTCTTTTAAAATAAATTTCATTTCTATGAATTTTCCTGCTAGAAAACATATAGATACTGCTGTAGCAATTAAATAAATAGATTTGGTCATTATAAATTATTTTAGTATGAAAATTAAAATAATTTTACGCACTTAAGCTAAAACTTCAACATCATTAAGAATGGGGTCGGGTTTTAATACTTTATCGGTGCTTAAATCATGAATATCTGCAATTTCTAATTTAACATTATCTCCTAATATTTTTAAACTATCATCATCGTCGTCTTCTTCGGCTTCCTCCGCTTTTCTTTTTTCGTGTTGAATTCTAGCAATTTCAGCTAATCTTTCATCTGTTTTTGGAGCACTAACAAAACTGTCTTTATTAGTTCCCATATCAAAAACTTGGTCATTATCATTAAAACTTAAACCTCCTTTTTTGTTATCAATGGGGTCTTCTAATGGCATATCAAGTATAATATCATCTAAAGGTAAAATGCTATCGTTTTTTTCAGGTAATTTATCATCTAAAGACAACGTTTCAGTATCAATATTGATTTTTAATTCTTCTTTTGGTTCTTCTTCTTTTGGATTTTCACCTGGGAGAGAAGTCGTAGCAACAAGTTCCACTTTTTCAACGCTAGTTTCTTCTTCTTCTTTCTTCTTTTGAGATTCATTTTCGGCGGCTCTTTTAGCTTCTTCTTCTTCTCTTTTTGCGGCTTCTTCTGGGGTTAAAGTTTCTTCAACAGTTTCTTCAACCACTTCTTCATCAACGGTTTCATCAATATAAGCCCTAAGAATTTTATCAACGGGCATACTATCTCTTATTACTTCTAAAATACATTCTTTACAAATAAGTTCAGTTTCTCTAAGATTTTTTTGATATTGAAGGGGTATTTTTTGTTTTTCAAATAAATAAACATTTTGATAAAGTTTTCTAGCAAAGCAGATATAACATTTATGAATAAATTCACTCAATTTGGGGATATCAACGTCTAACTTTTTCTGCTTAGTTGAGACGCGAATACTGGTTAGAATTTTTAATTGGGTGATATGAACGCATGTTAATAAATCTTCTAAGTAAGGGCATTCACTTTTACGAAGTATTCTTTGAGTTTCTTCATTAACAATAGTATTATTCCATTTTGGTACGCGAGTAAGAAAATTTTGAAAAGTCATCAAATATTTGTCTTCTTCAGAATTTTCTTCACAAAGGGACATTGCTTCATTAAAAATAGATTTAACTCCTTCAATGAATAGTGGGCATAAGATTGAAACCAATCTTAATGAATATTCATTTTTTGCTTCGGAGAGAACACTCACATTATAATCATCCATTTACATTGTTAATATATTTTCTAAATTAAGTTTTTTCCGCATTAAAATAAAATGTAGTAATAAAGATATCAGTAGTTTTTCATTTCTAAATTCTTTTCTAATTTTATCAAAAAATATTAAATATTTATATTTTTCTTTACTATCAAATAATTTTTTATTGTTTATGTTATTAATAACATTGATAATATCAAGAGCAGCATATCCTTTATTATATAATGTTTCTGATAATTTAAAGCATTTGATATTAGAATCATAATGTTTTTTGTCTAAAATAGTTTTTTTTAACCAGTTATATTTTTTAGTGAAATATGGTATATTATCAATAGAATTTTTATACTTATGCAAGCTAATCCTTTTTTTATCTATAATTGGATGAGGTATGAAAATATTGCAAAATCGTGATAATATTGGTTTTAATAATTGATTAGTGTTTTGAACAACAATAAAAAATCTGGTTGTGTGACTAAATTGCTCAATACACCTTCTTAATGCTGATTGTGCATCGGTAGTTAATTTGCACGCGTTAAATAATACAATACTTTTAAATAATAAACCATTATGATTCTGTATATTAGTTTTTGCGAAGAATTTTAATTCATCTCTAATAAATCTAATACCTTTACCATGAGCACAATTAACATACATTACATATTCTTTTATGTGTTCTTTATTATTATAATAAATCATATCAATAAATTTATGTAAAATAGTATGTTTTCCATTACCATTAGGCCCGTGAAAAATTATATGTGGAATTTTTTTTGTCTCAATAAAAAATTGTAATTTTTTTATAATATCCGTATGAATATCCATAATAAATAATAATAATGTTTTGTTTTTAATTATTATTATTAATAAATATTTATACGGCGGAACTCAGAGAATGCGTATATGGATTTTGATGAAATGGTGCTAAATTTGTTCCATCATTCCTACCACATTGTAAAGCGGTTTCTCTTAAATGCCTAGATGAATCTCTACCTATCATAGACGCACCCGCACCATAAGTAGGCCCTTGTCTATGAACTGGAGCCAGATTAGTTGCTTTATTTCTTAAATTAGTTACATTAATATTAGAATTATGTAATTTACCATTACCAATATTATATCTATCAACTTTTGAAAGAACTTGTTTATTGGGATTTAAAGTCGCATTTCTAAAATTATTATAAATTTGACTTTTTGTTGTTCCCGCTGTAGCACCCGCATTTGGTGTGAAATGGCAATTAGTTGTATCCCTTTGTTGATTAACTGGTTGATGTTCATTAGTTGTATACGCACTGGAAGAACCTCCGTGATCGCGATTTCGCATTCCAATATATTTATTATCAATTGTTTGTTCTTTAATAGTTGTTTTAAGTTTATTAGCTGGGTTCCAAACGGTTGGATTATTAACACCCCCACGACCCCTAGCATTACCCACAGGTCTCATATTGCCTATTACATTTTGTTTCCTTGTTGGTCTTAACATATCTAATACTGGAGTAGTTAATGCTGTAAGAGCACTATTAAACGCATTACCCATTGTTTGGTTCTCACCAGTAAAAGCACGATTGTTTGGTAATGATTTATAACCATCTTTACCATAATCTTTATCTGTAACTCCATTATTATCAGGGGCGTGAGCACCACCTAAATCATAACCCTTAAGTTGTTGTTTGGTTGGGTCTTGATATACACCTTTTTGATAAGTACCACCAGCAGCCTGTGTTTCTCCTCCAGTACCATAATATTCACTTGTAGTATCGTAATTAGTTTCCTTAAGAATATTTTTAGCTCTCTGCCTTGGAGCTTCTCCACCGGCACCAGTAGTAGTAAGCCATCTATCAGGCTGTTGGATAAAATATGTGTCTGGTCTATTCTTTTCAACCTTACCGTGTTCTCCCCTAGGTCCTCTTCTACCAACATGGGCACCCAATACTTGTCCTCTATAAGTATTTTTTGGATTTGTATCAACTCTTAATTCATCAACCGTTTTTGGTTGCCATAATTCTCTAGCTTCCATACCAGAATTAAATCCACCAGAACCCTGAGTTCCATATCCTTTTGCCAAACCCGGCGCAACTCTTATTTCATTCCACGGCTTAGTGTTATTTAATTTACTTGTAACATTACTACGCATTCTGTTTTGCATAAAATCACTCCGATTGGGTGCGCCATATGGATGATCCATATTCGCTTGTGGTTTAAACATAGGGGCTTGAGCCCTTTTTTCAATATTTTGACTGCCCGCGCCTGTATATACATCAAGTAATCCTTCATAACCACCACCACTAGTGTTTTGTGTTACGGTAGAACCAAAAAATGGTTGCATATTATTATGTTTTATTTCTCCTTTATGCATAACTTCACCAGTTAAACTTCTGAATTTATTTGTTCCTGGTGGTTTATTTGTATTAACCGATACTAATTTTTTCGTTGGATTATATTTTTCAACTTCCGTATGTCTAGCACCAGAGAATTCATTTATAGTTCCTCTTGCATTTGCTACATCTAATACCGGATAATTTTTTATTTCGTTATTTGTATTTGTTAAATATCTTCTATTTGCTTCAAACCCCTCCTTTTCTTTTTCTTTATTCTGATTTGATATAATATATAATCCCCCTAAAACTGCGAGTGGTATTGCTAGTTCCGCCATTATATAATAAAATAATATATTTTATTATTTAATATATAGTTTAATTATCTTCTAATAAAACTGGTATCTTTGGTACATGACCATCTCTTTCTAAAAGCCTGGTATTAAGATTGTTTTGAAATTTCAAACAAGTATTTTGCTGTGGATCAAAATGCAATGGGTGTTTATGGTTTTGTTCTAAATCTCTATATAAATGAGATGGGTGTGTAACTCTAGACTGGTCTGTAATCGGACGACTTTCCTTTTTATAAATTGTTGGTATTGAATTTTGAACTCCTTTATGTGGAAATTTTTGATTTACACAATATTTTGATAATTTTCTGGTTCTACCAGTTAAATCATTATCAATATCTATAGGATGCCCCATTACCACTGTTCTATTATTTCCAGCAAATTTCTGTAACCTAATTTGTGGATCATCAAATACTTTATGGGTATGAGCGGGACCAGGAACATTCAAATGATATCTTCCAGCACCAGTTGATTCATGTAATCTTCTTTCATATCTATCTTTATCATAATTAAATCTTGTAAATGCCATATATAATTATTAAATATAAAAAATTATATATGTTTAATTAATTATAAATCAAAATGTTTAATTTTAAATTGAAATCTTTCATCGGCATTATTTCCATCATAATTATTTCCCGTTTTACAGAAATAAAATGTGGAAGAAGACCCACCCAATTCTCCACTTGTAGTTGCTTCATCAAATGTTATATATATAGTTCCAGATGAATATCCACCCGATACTTGTGTTGTACTTTCAACACCATTTGCATCAATATGAACAATTTTTGATGTAAGTAAAGATGTTCCAGAAGCAGTATGTATATTAATTGCGGTTGATGATGTTAATCCATCTAAAGTAAAAGCATAAGTGTGTCTATCAAATCCATATATTAGTGTTGAATTAGCATCAGAGCCATCTATTTCATAAGCAGTATTATTTGTATCATATGTAATTTTATAATTTCTAGCTGCTGGTTTTGCCATTTCGTGATATTTTCTTGTTGCTTTTGTAAATGTAGTTCCATTAAATAATAATACATCGCCTGTAGTTGGGGAACAATCCTTATATTCAGATAATTGTAGCCCATCTCTCAGATCCGCTATTCTTTCTTCCGTTGTATTACCTGTACCAAATGCTAAAAATTCTCTAGCTTGAGCAGTTATAGTTGTAGAAGAAAAAGTATCTTGACTACTAGTATAAATCATTTTATCTGATTCTAAAGTTAAATCTGCTATGGTAGTCAGTGCGTAATCAAACCATTGAACTTCAATTCCGGGTCTAACTCCTAATAAAGCAACTACACCACTTAGATCTTCTTCGGAAAGGATTTCTCTCCCAGCTTCAGTTATATCAGCAGTAGCAAAAGTATTTGATCCGATTGTATAAATCATTTTACCTCCTCCAGTTTGTGAGAAATTTAAATTAGATATTCTATTTGTTATATCAGAATAAGACTGAACATCAATATCTACTTCTAAATCTAATGATTGCTGTTGTGTAGATACAGTTGATGCTGCTAAAAAGGTTCTAGATTGACTTGTTAATGTTGTGGTAGAATAAGTATTGCTGGCGGTTGTGTAAATCATTTTATCAGATGCGGTGGTTAAGCCGGCAATACTGTCTAAAGATTCGTGCTGTTCTTGAATAAATGCGTTTGCTCCTCCCAAATTCACAGAGGTTACGCCAGATAAATTCATAATTCCTGTAAATGAAGGAGATACAACGGGTGCACATTCATATGGAGTATTTCCTCCTACAATAGTGCTTATGTTATTTGAGTTAGAGGTAATACTTAAAGAGTTTGTAGAAATAGAAGATTGCAAACTACCCGTAGGTAAAGCATAACCCTCCAATGTATTAATTCTGGCAGCGTGATTTCCAGAATAAGCATTATGTGAAAGTATTGTAGATATATTAGTTTCAATAGTAGTAATATCCGATTTTACTTCAACCATACTTAAATCCATTGCTAATATATCATCGGCATTTTCTTGTATATCTAACACTATATTGACATGACTAACGTCTGTTAAATCAGCCCTTTCTTCCAGAAGATCAATGTCGGTTTTATTTAAACCAATATTAGTTCCATTCAATGAGATATTGCTAGCATTTGTTGTATTGGCTGTGAGATTATCACCTATATCGTCCGCATTAGCAACGACATCAATTTTTAAAGTATCTAGCTCATTTTCTAAAGCAGTCACTTTTGCCAATGTTGGTCCTACATTAGAAGAAACATCATCAAGTTCTTCTCGCATAGATGCTAATGTATTCAACATGTCAGGCGAACTATGAGTTAATTCATAAACAGCAGCAGATATATCTTCGGCTGTGGTTGTATTTAAAACGATAGTAGCTAACGCAATGTTTAAACTTAAATCAAATTGTTGTTGTGTTAATTGAATATCATCAATATCACCCTCTGCAATCTGTAATCTATTATCAATTAAAACGAAACTAACATCAAGAGTAGAGATAGACGAAATATTACTAGAAACAAGTTCTTCTGTTAAATTTAAATCGGCAGTTACCAATGCCAATGATATATCTATTATATCAATTCTATCATTATGTTCTTCAAATGTGGTATTCCAAATAGTGGAAGAGGATATATACTGGTCAGCTATTTTGGATGATTTCCATTCGCCCTGAGTAATTTCTCCAACGGTGGTAATATTATCATCTCCAATGTATGTCCCATCGGAAATACTTTCAAGAATATCCGAATATCCTTGAACATTTTCACTTATAGATAAACCTAAAATGGCTCTAGCGTTACTGGGATCTGTTTCATCTAGGAAATCTCTCCCCATATCACTTAAACCAGTGGTTGCATAAGTATCAAATCCAGTTGTATAAATAATTTGTTTTTCTGTAGTGTCTAGAAGTGAAATACTTTCTAGAGCATCAGAATATATTTGAACATCTACGCCTGGAACAAGTTCTAATGCTATATGTTGATTACTTACATCAACTGCTGATAATAATGTTCTGCCAGAAGCAGTTAAATCGGTTGTAGCATAAGTATTAGCAGTAGTAGTGTATATCATCTTATCTGTAGAAGTATTTAATAATCCAATACTATCTAAACCAGCAAACCATTTTTGAGCCATAATAGAATTTCTAGCATCCATTTCAGTTTCAGATGTAATAAATTCAATACCTACATCAAATAAGGGTTTTTCCACAAATCTACCTAATTCGTCTATATGTATCCATCCATTAACAGGATTAGCACTAGCGTCATCCCAGATTTCTGATAATTGAAGTAATCCCTTATTGTATGGTTGAACATTTACACCAATACCTATACCTAGATTAATTCTTAAATCTTCTAAATCTTCAGATTGTAATAACACTAAACCAGTAGCAGTAACATTAGCAGTTTTGAAATCAATACCCAGCTCTTCATTTTGGTCTTCAACAGTATAAATTATTTTTCCACCAGAAGCATCGGAAGTTGGCAGAATAGATGAGGCTGATTCCCATGCGAACCTACTAGATGTACTAAATAATTGACCAATAAGTTCTAAAGCTGGATAATGACTTTGCATTTCATAATCAGGTCTTAATCCGTTGGTTGTTAAAAATTCATCTACACTAGCAGCACCAGTTCCACCATAGGCAGTATCAATAATACCTGCTTGCCATTGACCTTCATTAACAATACCTAATTTTGTAATACCAGAAAAGGCTATTGTCGTCCCTTCTTTACCGTCCCAAGTGGAAAGTTTAATATTATCAACATCAGATAGCTTAACATCGCTCGGATATAATCCTTTTACATGGCCTGTTTTAAAATGAACATCAGATAAATCAGTAGCATTGAAGAAAACTTCACCAGTAAAAATAGGATTTAATTTTGGAGCTTTAGTTCCAATAGCCGTAGTTAATGTAGAATATAGATTAGGGTCATCATTCATAGATTCGGATATTTCAACCAAAGTATCTAATACTTCAGGGGCACTATTTAAAAGCATATTAAGTCTATTTTGATTTAAGTTAATGTTTTGTTTATTTAATGCGATATTACTAATATTTGTATTAGAAGACAAATCTAACCCATCTAATCTATCATCAAATGTGTCCGCTCTAGTATCTAAAACATCAATAAGAGCTTCGGCATTATTCATACTTAAATCTAACATAGGTAAATGTGATAATTGAACGTGTGACATGCTATTATCTAATATGTCAATAGCTCCTTCAGTCAATAGAATTCTAGCTTTTTCTATTTCTAATTTATCTTCAATGTCTGATTTATTATTATTAATTGTTGTTGCTTGTTGAGAATGTAAGGTATTAAGATTGATAACTGCGTCAGATAAATCAATTAAACTAATATCGTGTATATCATCTTGAGCTTTCAATTGGATAATATCTCGTTCATTTACATTCATACCGTCTAAGGCTAAAACCATACTAAGGTCAATAACATCAAATTGATCACTAATAGTTAGAGCTTCTAATATATCAACCTTAGTTTCTAATATGTTAACACTGATATCAAGTCTATTAACGCCAGTCATGAAACCGCCACCTAAAAATTGTAATTGTTCATTAGCGTAATCAATTTTATCAATAGTATCAGGAATAATTGTTTCTAATTGACCTAGACGGAAAGAAAATCCGTTTATGTATACAGTATTTATAGCAACATCTTGAATCATATTATTTGACGCTGTTGCGGTATTGTTACTTAAAATAGTTAGGTCAATAACATTTTGAGATAATTCTAAGGTGTTTGTTTTTTGTGTTGTTAAACTATTGGAGATATCATTTAATTTTTCTATGGCGGGATATAAATTACCGGAAATTTCATATACATCTGGAACTAAGTCAATGTGAACAATACCCGATATATCACTAAGCATAAAATCGTGTTCCGTAATATTATCTTTATTAATATTAATTTGCGAAGAAGGCACATAATTAGTCCCATCAAAAACAATAGATTGCCCAGATTGAATACCATCTAATTTTAAATCACCCAAATCATTTAATTTGGCACTATCTAAATAAATTTCAGCTGTAGAGTTAATGATATTTCCTTCAAATGTAATATTCGCTCCAGCAATTAATTTTTCTTGCTTTTCGTTCATACTAGCATCTACTTCAATAAATCTAGTGTAAAATTCATTTAAACTTACATCGTGTTCGTTTAATCTGTCAGTATGTGTTTCAATATTGGAAGTATTGAAATTAGTATTAAAAGTTACCAAACCCATACTTAAATCCAAAACGCCAATTTTTGTGGAAATGGCTCCAGCAACTCCATCTGGGTCACCCAACATATCAGCTAATTCTTTTAAAGTATCTAATGCTTCGGGTGCGTCATTCATTAAAGTATTTAATCTACTATCATTTGCATCAATTTCTGTTTGTAATATGTTTAATGTAGTTTCAATAGTTGTTAAATCACCAGAGTGTGAAACAGTTAAGACTTCTAATGCCCCAACTCTAGTTGAGTGATCTACTACTTTAGGTTCATATAATCCGGCTCTAGCTGTAAGTGCTGAAATGGCAGCTACATTAGATATATTAATACTTTCATATACGTTCATTGAATTTTCATTTGCTTCAATTTTTAAAAGATTTCTAGAAATATCACCTCGCATTAGGGCTATTTCATGGGTGGGTGCAAAATAAGAACCATTATATTTTAAATATTGACCAGTTACTAGTCCTAAAGTGCTAACATCACCCAGATCACCGATAGATTGATTGGCCAATGGAACAGATACACCTATGACATTATTAACTAATGTCACATTATCACCGGCAGTTAAAACATTTTGTTTTGATATTTTTAAATTATTAACACTAGCATCAGTAATAATTAAGTTATCAACTATATCATTTAAACTATTATCAATCTGAGTATTTTTTGTTATTTGTAAAATTTGAATGGGTTTATCTAAATCGGCAGTATTATCAACCATATTTAAACCAACCATACTAGCATCAATGCCTATTACATCCCCGGTAAATATAGGGTTGTGTTTTGAAGCTTTTCCAGCCAATACATTTGCTGTAGCAGATGCGTAATTGGCGTCATTACCTAATGCGGTGGATAATTCACTTAAAGTATTCAATACATCGGGTGCTCCATTAACAAGAGTATAAATTGCTTGAGATAAATCTTCTATGCCAACTTCATTAGTAACACTTAATACTTCTAGAGAATTGATCCTATTATTATTTGAAAACAAGTTACTGGATACATCATTATTATATGATTCTATACTATCTAATCTATTTTCAGCAATATTCATACTGGCGTCCAATGTTATCAAATTACTAGAATGGTCTCTTAAAATATTTTCCTGATTATCATATGTAACAATTTTTTCCTCTATTGTAGTTAAACGATTTTCAGCATCATCCATTTCCCCTTCAAGCGTATCAATTCTATTTTCATGATTTATTCTTGAAGCTTCCAAAGATTGAGTTCTTATTTCAATGCTATCAGTTCCAGAACCTAAAAGATTTGTTTGATAAACAAGAGTTGATAAAGTGCTTTCAGCATTTCCTAATCTTGTTTTATTACTGGCGGATAGAGTATCTAAATTAGAAATTTGTGTATCATGTCCGATGATATTACTCTCTGATATACTTAGAGATGTTTCAATCGTAGACATACTATTATCTAATGTTGCTATTTGAGAAGCAAACCCATTAGTAATTGTGGTTAATCCCACAATAGACAATTCATTTTGCGCTATTTTGGGTTCTTCAATATCCAATCTTATGGTATTAGATTCTAAATTAGTAAAAACTTTTACAAAACTGACATCAATCGCATCTAGATTATCAATTAATCTATCTTCGGGTAATGTTGAATAGATAACATTACCATCGGCATCCATTTTTAAATATTGATTTGCGGATCCTCTAGTATTTGGCCATGTAACAGTTCCCGTAGTTAATTTACCGACAGTATGAACCTCGCTGATATAAGCATTCCCCAATTGAATTTTGTTACTTTTAGATACTTTTGCGTTATAACCTATTGCTATGGCATTACTAAGTGTGTCCGCACCAACAACTGTATTAGAATAATGACCTAAGAAAACATTATTGGTGCCGTGAAGATTATTTAAACCGGAGTTGGAACCAATAGATACATTAGCACCGTAACCATCTTCTACATTACCTAATGCTAAATGTCCTATAGCAATATTATCATGACTAGCTACATTTTCTTTTAAAGCATCTACACCAATTGCGATATTTTCATCACCTCCAGATATTTTGTTACCAGAATTTGTTCCAATAAATATATTTTTTTCCCCACCCGCAATAGATTGCCCGGCATCAATACCTATACATACATTATCTGCTCCAGTTGTAAGCTCACTTAATGCGCGAAAACCAATACCAATATTATTTTCAGCACCACTTAAAGTTCCAGTTGTAGTATGTCCAATAATTAAACTATTATTGAAATCAACACTATCATCAAATTTAACATCTGTTAGTTCATTTAATTGTTTGGCTGCTGTTGTATTTATTATTGTATTTCCAGTAGTATTAGTTGAGTTAGTGCTTAGGTCAATTTCCATATTTCTACCCATTGTCAAAATATTTTGTTTATAAGTATCTACTTGTCCAAATCTCCATTCAAATGCGGCGACATTTGCGTCTAATACTATGAAATTATTGTTTAGAGTGGTAATATTAGCACCACCAATTCCAATTACAGTTTCAATAGCATTAATATCATTTTGTGCGGAATTAACATTTACTTGATTTGCCGATATATTTGTGAAAGCTTGACCCATACTTAGGTCAATTGTGTCTAATAATGTATCGTGTTGGTTGATATTGAATTCATTAGTAGTAATTCTACCTTCGGCACTATCTAATCTCGCTTTAACACCAGTTATAGGTTGGTCTAATTCGGTTTCTAAGTTAGCAATATTAATATCTTGTTGATTATCTAAATTTTCTATTGCGGTGGATCTATTTTCTAGAGTTTCAATTCTTCCTTCAGCAGAATTTAGACTAAGATCAACAGCATCTAGTCTGTTGGAATTAATAGTAGTTTCATATTCTGTTATATTTAATCTAGTTTCGGTTGCGGTAACTCTAATATCAATATTATTAACACTGGTGTCATTAGTTTCATTGTAGCTTAAAAATGTATTAGCTTTAGATTCAAGAATAGTGGATCTATCTTCAACACTAGTTAATCTCGCTTCGGCAATATTTGCACTATTATCTAAAGCGGCAAGATTATTGGTGTGGTCTATTAATTTATTTACATTATTATCTGTTTTAATATCTAAACCATCAAGTCTATTTTTTTGAGAAGAAATAGCAGAAATATTTTGAATAACTCGTTGGTCATTATCAATGATTCTATTGTTATGGTCGGCGGCTATAGTTTCTAGTAAATTGACACTAGTATCTAAAACACTTAAACCAGAGGTGATAGAGCTAGCTATACTATTAGGGTCACCTAACATATCAGATAATTCTTTTATAGTATCTAATGCCTCAGATGCTCCGCCAAGAAGGGTATCAAGTCTTTCTTTATTTTGTGCGGGTAAAGCAACAGCAACGAATGTTAAATAATTGATACTATTATCAATAATACTTAAGTGTCCTTCGTGGTTGGTTGTAAGGGTTTCTAGCTCAACAATTCTTGATTTATGGTCAGCTATTTGAGGTTCATTGGCCGTTAATCTAGCATCGTGGGCTACTAAAGTTGCGTTATGTTGAATTAAAGAAATTTGCATAGATGAGATATATGTTCCGTGTAATCCAATTTGAACCGCATTTGCACTTTGGTCAGTTAACCTGGAGTCAGTTCTGTTTCTGGTTTCAGTAGTATAATTTTTCAAGAATTCAATATCATCTAAATTTTGTCTGATTAAATATTGATGTGGTTTGACTTCTAATCCAGTTAAACCCGGAGTTCCCCATTCTGGATATTGATATGTAGTTGTTCCATAGATACTTTCCCAAATGGTGGAAATATTAGTATTTTGAGTGGTGTTGGTTGTATCATTGGTATCTAATCTATTTGTATGAGTAAGAGATAAAGTTTCAAGTCCAGTTGTTCTATCTTCAACACTCGCTAATCTATTTTCTGCAATATTCATACTAATATCTAATTTACTTAAATTAGATGTATGTGAGTCAAGTAAACTTTCGGCATTGGTGAATTTGAGAGTTGTATTAGCAGTATTAGAATTAAAGTTGGTTCCTAATTCATAAACAGATGTGAAAACGTCAGACATGCTAGAATCTAAATTTGTAAAGTGTGTGTCATAACCAGTGAGCCTAGTTCCCTGTTTATTACCTAATAGAGTTTCAACATTATCCATTTCAGAATTTAATGTAATAAGATTGTCTGAGTGGTCTTGACTGATGGATTCATTAAAAGCAATTCTATTTTCGTGATTATTTAAGAGAACTTCTGCTTGATCTAATCTAGAACCTTGACCACCGGTGGTGCCTTGTTGGGATTGCATTTCTTCTTCTAATGCGTTAATTCTAGTATTATGAGCAGTTAAATCGCCCTCATTGGAGCCGACCCTATTTTCAGCAGAATCCATACGGACTTCAATTAGATTCATACTATTATCATTTGTATTAAAATGAACAATATGGTCATCGGTTAAAATTTCTAAATCGTGGATTCTACTAACATGGTCATCTAATCTGGTAGTATGAGTATTTATAGAAGATAAATTTAGAGCAATGTTATCACTATTATTAGTGATAAGTAGTAAATTACTATCGTGTTTGGAGAAGAGATTATCTAATTTAATAAGATGGTCATCTAATCGTTGAGTTTGTGCAATACTTAAAGTATCAATAGAATTGAGGGAAGTATCAAGTAAAGAGAGTTTAGTAATTACAGTTCCTCCAATATTATTTGGATCTCCTAAAACGTCAGCAATTTCTTTTAATGTATCTAATGCTTGTGGCGCACCATAAAATAATTCAGAAAGCGCGGTAATATTTAGTGCGACACTACCAGATAAGTCATCAATTCTAGAATTCGTTTGATACACCATATTTAATAATTCGTTTTCCTGGTCATATCTTTCTTTAGATGGGACCCAACTTGCGGTTTGGTTACTCCATACAAGATAATGTCCATCTAAAAAAACGGATGGAAAATCAGCAATATCTGAGGATATAACATTGGAAGCGGACCTATATTGACGAGAAAGTTGATGCTGTGAAAATTTGTACATATCTTATATAACTTGTTCGCAAAAAAAATTATTTTACAATAATTTATGAATTAATTAATTAATAGATTATTGATAAGATTCGTATGGTCCCATTGCTCTTTGATTTCTTTCAATGATAACCGGATTAGGCATTAATAAACAGGGTCTATCAAAATAACTCTCTTCTCCTAATTTATTTATGGAGGGATATACTTTACTTTTTGGTTTTACTAAATTAGCTTGTTGTATACCTCTTAATTCACTTTCAATATCAATAGGATTGTTAGATAATATGTTATGATATATACCACTTCTCATGTTAGATGGATTAAATCCTAATGTTGGTAATTTTGAGATAGTAGGTATTTTGTAACTTTTATCAAACATTAAATCTTGTTTATTTTTGTGTCCTCTTTGTTCTAAACAATACATTCCTGACGAATTTTTAAGTGTTGACGATGACATTATATTTATACAATATAATTATTTTTTTATTTTATTACATATATTGTCATAATTTTCATTAGTTATTTCATTATTATTTTTTAGATTTTGTAAGCATTTATGCGTTAAATATAGATAATCAAATGAAAATAATAGCATGAAGTATGTAATGTTACCAGTATTACCGAATAACTGAAACTTAGTGAATTTTTTTTGCTGTTTCATTAATTCAATAATATCAATGATTTGATTATTATTGGCATATTTTAAATATAAAGTATCTACTTTTTTATGAATTGTTTCATCAAATTCTTGTAATTGAAATAAATCTAACATTTCTTTACGAAATAAGGTATCGTTATCTTTTGTATTATATGTAAGTTCAATGTCATAATTATACATATATTTATTAATAATTATATGTATTTAAATAATTTTTTAAAATTTCTTTCTTTTAAAATAATCTTGGTCGCGTGTAATTTCTCTTGATGGTAATCCACCTCTTATCCATCCGGGAGCAGCTATATCTTCAACAAGATTGGCTGGATTTTGAATAGTTGCTTTCAATGAAGGAACTAGTTCAACATCAGTAGTTCTGAATGATTTTTCAGTAATATTTTTACAACTTTTTTTATCAGTAAAACTAGAACCTTGTTGTAATTTTGATTCTAAAACAGGCTTACTTGGTCCTTTACCTAAATAAGGAATGGTTAGGTAAGGTCTTTCAACCAATGTAATTCTACATTTTGGACGATTTTGAGTGGCACCAATTGTTAAATCACTATGGTCATCAACATAACAAGGAGCAACCACACCGGCACCACCATTGTAATAGACATTAGGCTGCGTGGTTGCAAAATTGATTGGTTTTTTCATATTACATTCAGATTCCCAATGATTTTGTGTTAAATAAGAACCGAAATTTTGATTTTGCATATCTCGTTCAGATATTCCACAAACATCATCTCCGATTCTGCTTAAACTATCAAATGTATAATTGTAAGAACTTGTCATTTATATATTGTATATAAATATATTTTTTTAATTAATAGAATACATTTCCTAATTTTCTCATGTTCTTAGAGCATTGTTCTACATCACCATCTTTACACGAAGCCATATTCCCATAACAAAAATCGGCAAAACTCTTTTGATTATTTGGAATTTGTGTATTTGGCATTGAATGAAAATTTCGCATGGAGTGTTCAAATTGCATATTATCTCCTAAATCTTGATACAACCGTGGATCATTTTGCGCATTTTTATTTATTTCTTCGCTAATTCGTTCGTTATATGCGGGCGCCGCTGGTGGCCTATTGGGTTGATCTTTTATATCTGTTAAAAGAACATTCATTAAAGGATTTGTTTTTGTAGGTTTTGTAAATTGTTTGTCAAATACTTTCAAAAATTTCTCTGCTTTTTTACTAGTAAATCCTTCTTTATAAACTTCTTTTTTTATGTCTTCTTTTTCTTCTTTTTCATATTGTGTTTTATACAACATTACTAAAACAATCATAGTAATTATAGAAGTTACTAAAATTTTAACTGACCCTGTTAAAATTACTCCTATAACTGTTAAAATAATAACTAATCTAGATATTGAATTTAATTTTCGTGATAATCCCATATTTTCAGTTGGCCATAATTCTGTTAATTGGTCTTTATCTAACAATATCAATGGATTTTTTAACCAAAATTCACTCATAGTATATAATACCATTCTATAATATAATTATTGTTTCTTCTTATTTTTTCTTTTTTTCTTTTTCTTTTTCTTTTTTTTCACTTCATTTTCTTCTGGATTTCTTGAGCTTTTTTGCATAACTCCACTACCCTTATATGTTGTATGTACAATTTCTTTTTCTTCTTCTTCTATTTCTCGTTGCTTTCTCCGTTCTTCTAATTTTCTTAACATTCTTTCTTTTTGTGAAGACATTTTAACATTTCTTTTCATATGTGATTGAAATGCGTTCATGTTTATCTTTGAATTATTTTTACCTACGGGTAACCCCATATTACTTAATATAGAATTCATATTTTTCATTCCCGGCATTGTTTTCATTTTTTCCATTAAATCGGCAGCCTCTTGCATTAATTCACTTTCTTTTAATTCTCCGGATTTTAATTTTTCATCTAATTTTGATCCAACCTTTTTTACCATTCCCATTAATTTACCCGGATTTTTGAATAATGTTTCAAACACATCCCCAACACTACTATCATCTTTCATATTTATATTTAAATCATTTGCTGTATCTTCTGCTATCTCTGCTGCTAATCTACCTAATTTGCCTTTTAATAATCCTGTTAAATGTTCGTGTATATCATCCGCATTTGGCATATCTTCTTCTGTCATATTTTTTGACATATCTTTTTGTATTTCATCAAAATTTACATTGCTTATATCAAATAAATTATTCATTTCTTCTAGTGTTTCTTCTAATTTATTTTTCAATTCGTCTTCGTTTATTGCTTCAAATAATTTTGCGGTATTTCCGAAATTTCCTGGTTCTTTTACAGCAGTTAATACGGAAAATAAGATTAATTGTAAATACTTCCATATATGTTGTCTTGTATTATCTGAAATATCATCTTTCCACAATTTTTTCAAATCTATTGAAGGGGTAAAATAAGTATCCTCTGCGTCGTTTTGAAACATATCTTCATTTTTATATAATATATCAAAAAATTTACTTGGATATATTTCGCAACAATGTTGAAATACTTTCATTAATTCTTCATCATCGTCTATATCTTGTAATATATATATTTCTCCCTTTGTTAAATGTTCTTTACATTCTGGAAAAACTCTTAAAATATCTATCAAAAAATCTTTCATAGATTTCAAAAATTCTTCTGGTATTTTGTCAATTTCAGCCTTTTTAACTTTTTCAGTCATTAAATATAAGTAGAAATTCTATTTTATATTTAAATACAAATTTATTGGAAATATATTTTACACAATTTATTCAAATTTATCATATATTTTAACGCTTTCTTTTTATTCTCTTCACTCTCATCTTTTATTTCACTTTTTATTTCATCTATTATTTTAAGTATAGATTCTATTTGTTCTCCCCAGCCATTTCTTAATAAATCGGCGGTATAATCCTTCTTCTCAAAAAAATCATAATTATCTTCCCGTATTTCGTTATCATATAGTTTAAATACACTATCATGCCAACAAACAATAACTTTTTTTGGGTTGGCTCTTCTTAACATAGTTAAAAATGTTTTTCCGGTTTTCAAATTTATATTGTTTGGATATAATTTTATTACCTCGTCAACAAATTCCATTAAATGGTTTAGATAAGATTTTAAGATAAAGGATTTATCTGCCATAATATATAAATTAAATATACAGTTGTATTTATATTAAATTTTAATTAATATTATTGTTGTAAATATTTTGCTGTATCTGCATTCCTACCTTGTTCAAATTTTTGTAAGGCATCGTCCGCTGTTTTTTCTTTTGTGTAATCTTCTGGTGGAGTTTCTATGGGAACATCTTTATTTAAATTTTGAAAATTATGCATTTGTCTTGTTCCACCCTTTCCTTTTACCAACATTTCATTTGGGTCCTGATCTAAATATGAATACGTATCAGACATACTATTACTCATATCAAATGAAAATGCTAAAGGTTCTTCATTATTTTTTGTTGCTCTTTTATTTGCTTGTTTTATTTTTGGTCTAAAATATTCTAAAATTTTCTCACCAAATATTACTCTATTTCCATGATGTAATAAAAGCAATGCCGGGACTTTTGTAATTGTATGTGGCATCAATATTTCTTTTCCATTATCTAGAACAACATATATTTTATTACCCCTTTTAGCTCTTTTGTCTATGGATAAAAAATGTATATCCTGTTGTAATTGTGTTTTTTGCAATTGTTTTAAAATTTTATTTGAATGTTGACAATATTTACTATAATATAATACGGTACTCATGTGTATTTTGTACAGGTTTTGATATAATAAAAATAACTTATTATATCAGAAAAATTGATATTAAATATTTAATATAATTAGTATATAAAATGAGTTCTGCAAAAGCTTCTAAATCTTCTAAAACTATTATTACTATTCCAAAAGTTGATAAAAATTTGGAAGAAAAGGGCATACTTACATTTACATTATCAAATACAAATGTAAGTATTGCCAATTCAATAAGAAGAACCATAATGGCCGATATTCCAACTGTAGTTATGAATAAAAATATAAAATTTAATAGTAATACTACAAATTTAAATAATGAAATTTTAATTCAACGATTAAAATCTATACCTGTATTTCTTAAACCAGATAGTAAATTAGATGATATTGAAATCTCATTAGACTTGAAAAATGAAACGGACTCTATTAAATATGTAACCACTAATGACTTTGAATTAAGTATAAAAAGTTCTGGGAAAAAACTAATACAAAGTGATAAAAATAAAATTTTCCCAGCACACCCCATTACCAAACAACATATCTTATTTGCTAGATTAAAGCCTCTAGTTTCTAAAGAAATTGATGGAGAAGTTTTATCATTTACTGCTAGTTTTGAAGTCTCAACTGCTAAAGAACACGGTGGTTTTAATGTCGCATCTACTTGTGCTTATGGTAACACACCCGACCCAATACAATCAAATGAACGATGGAATGATTTTGTAGATGAACAACAAGAAAAAGGAACATCTGAAAAAGAACTAGATAAATTTGAAAAAGATTGGGAAAATCACCAAAAATATAGGTATTTTGTTGATAATTCATTTGATTTTACTATTGAAACGATTGGGGTTTTCAAAAACAATGAATTAGTTACATTGGCATGTGAAAGTATCATTAAACGACTTCAAAAAATTATAAAACAATGTAATGATGATACCATTCCTATTCAAAAAAATGTTGTAGCTATGAAAAATAGTTTTGATATAGAATTAATTGATGAAGATTATACAATTGGTAAAGTTATTGAATATGTATTATATCAAAAACATTTTGAAAATGATAAAATACTATCTTATGTTGGTTTTTGTAAATTTCATCCACACGATACTAGTTCTTATATTAGGATTGCTTTCATGAACGAAACAAACGCAAATAAAGTTAATATATGCAATATTGTGAAGGCCTCTTGTAATGACGCAATTAATCTAGTTTATAAAAATATACTCTCATCATTTAAATAACTATTCATTTAATTTATTTTCCAAGTTAATAGTTTCCTCGTCTATTCTTCTTTTATTCTCATCATAATTCATTGAAAACATTAATTTTGGTAATGGTAATGTATTAACATATGTTTTTACCGCATATAGTGTAATATATTTACCCGTGCCTCTTAAATTATTTAAAAATAATTGATGTAAATTATACATATGTTGTTTAAATTTAAACGGATATTCTTTTAACATTTTATCTTTTTTTATAAAACAGTTAATATATGAATCATACAATTTTTTTGTAAACTCGTGCAAATTTTTTCTTAAAAGCATTAAATTTTCCGATTGTTCTGGATAATATTTCAAATATTCTTTGACATTACCATGTTGTCTTAAATTATAATATGTATATTGTAACTTAAGATTATTACCTTTCAGTTTTTTTACATATTCATAATCTTCATTTCGTATTTTTGTCCGTTCTCCTGTTTTCTTATTTACAACAACATAACCCATCAATTTATAATCATCGCCGTCTTTAATTTTCTCATATAAATCATCCCAAATTTCATTCTCTCTCTTTTCTAGTTTTTGTATTGTTTTTATTTGTGGATTGCCTATGAGCAAATCGGATATATTTACTGCTGTATCATATAACATATTTTTAAATTTAAAATCATTAAATCCATAAACTCCACATAATATCAAATTTGTTTCTGAAAGAGGCACTACTATTTTGTTGCCCGGGTGTTGTAAAACAAAACTATAACTATAGCTGCTATTCAAATTATCAAATTCAAATCCATCTATATTATTCATAGCTTCTAAAAACATTGTTCTAAATGTTTTTTCTGTATTAAATGTACATTTTGCACCTATATTACTTTTTGTTGCTATTTCCCAATCATCCTTTAAATGATTGAAAAATACATTTATCATTGTCCCTTCTGGATATTCTTGTAATTCACAATCATCATATTTATACATATTTTTGAATTGATTTAACGAAAAAGATTTTGGAGGGGCAATTGATAATAATTTATCTCCATCTGTAATTACAGATCTAAATTTTCCTACTGTTTTTACATTTTCATCATTTATAAATTTTTTTATATATTTTATCAAATATAAACCACTATTTTCATATACCTTTAAATTTTTGATTTTAGCGTATTCAGGGTCTTTTATGACTTGCTTTACATCGGCGTATTCACTTAAATCTTGCATTTGATAATATTATTAAAATTCCTTTAACTATATTATTTATAATTTTAAATTATTAATACTTTAATATTCTTTCTATCATAAATATAAGTAATGTCTGAAAAAATAGAAACTCAAGAATTAATTGAATTAGAATTGGGACAAATTATAAAGATTATCTCTCCAGAGAACGATAATTATAACAATAAAATTTACATCATAGATTATTTAGATGAGAATTTGATGAAAATTACAGATGAAAGTAAAGAACAAACATCTTTAAAAATAAATGAAGGGAAAATAATAGATGAAAGTATTGAAAATATAGTTATTTTAAATTATCCTAATGATAAGGGCTTTGCTATCCAAAATGGATATGTTCCAGGGAAATGGGTTTCAATTGAGTTTGGTGGGGCGTTTCCAAAATATTTTAATGGACAAATAACTGATTTAGAAGAAGACCAAATAGAAATTAATATTCATGAAAGCGATATTAAAATATATATTGATTTTGCTTATAAAGGAATTCCTCTAGATTTGGAAATTAATAGTATTTCATTTATACCATCCCCAGAACAACAAAAACAAATAAATAAAGAAGAAACCGACAAAAAGGAATTGAAAGAGGAATTAGATTCGGATGATGACGATATCATATTACCATTTTATAATACCGAAGATAATGAATTAGAAAGACAAGAAATTATATTTGAAGCTGACCAAATACAATATGGAAAAAAATTAGAAAGTGTTACTGAGATTGTTGATGTTGAAGATGATTCTTTAAGATTTGATGTTGACACTCAAACTAAAGATTTATATCAAGAAATGTTATCTAATATACCTATTTTTGAAAGAAATAATACACGAAATTTAAATTATATACAAAAAACAGTTAATAGATACATTCAATTAAGAAATGATTTCACTATATTTGATGAAAATAATCTTCCGGTTGATGTTAAAAAAAGGGGAGCAAAACATAAACCATTCATTCAAAATTTATATGAATTTAAAAATATTCCTATGTGGATTATACCAGTTGTTCAAAATAGAAAAAAATTGCATGATTTAAATGAAGTAAATAGACAAAATATGAATTCTGATAGTTTTAATGAAGATGGTAGGGAATTCATTCAAGATATGGTTAATAAACATAAAATGTATATGAATGATGATTTTCCTAGTGAGCAAAATAAGTATGTGTTTTATAACAATAGTCTAAATATTAAACCATATGATAACCACTTTACTAATACAAAAAATATAATTATCAATAAAAATATATCTAATGACCTTACAGCCATACTTAATAATTTATCAAATTTTGAATCCTCTTCTGCGATTTTTGAAAAAATAGGCAATGATGATAAAGAACAATATACAAAATTAGATACTACAAAATTCGCTATACAAAAATATCTTACTTCATCTTCTTATTTAAAATTAGATTTAGATACTAAAACATACTATAAAGAGAAATTTACTGAAGATGAAAATTTATATTTAAAAGGATTTATCGTTTTACCTGAAAGTATAATTAATTATTCTAAATTGTATTTACCTAATACAACTATATATGATAAAACGGAATACCATGATAATCAGTTTCAATATTGGAAGTTTTTAAATGAGAGTGCCTCTGTAAAAATTAATAAAGATGTTAGAGATTTAACTGAAGATAACCCTAACAAACACGATTTCAATTTTTTAGTTAGTGAAAAAATAAATTATTTCCCATTTAAGGAAAGAATAGATTATGAAGAAAGGATTGATGATAATCCTGATATTTATAAAGAGTGGTTGAATTCTTTAGTTCCAAAAACAAGAGTATTACTTAATAAATTTAAAAAATATATAAAAAATCCATATTCTTATACCAAAATCATTGAAACATTAGAACCATTTAATATACATCAGGACGACATTTATCATTTTGATGTGAAAAAAGATAACTATAGCACATATGAAATAATCAAAAATTTTATTGAAGCAAATATTTTAAATTACAAAAATCAATTAAAAGACAACGTTTTTTCTTATAATAAATATTTACAATCTACCTTTGAATATGATATTAAAAGTAATTTATTCACTTTATTTGAAGATAAAAAATTAAAAGATTTAAATCTTCAGCATATTGATAAAAATACATACAATTTAGATCTAGAAAATACAAATGATTATTTAAATATTACAAATGAAATTGATTGTCAAAAATTATTTTTAACTGCGGTATCATTAATTAGTATTGAATTAGCCCAACCTATAGATATTGATGAAAAACTTAGCACTTTAAAATTTGAAATGGAACAACAAGAACGCGAAGAAAGTGAAACTAGAGAATGTAAAACGTACACATTAGCAAAAAAATATAAAGATATGGACGATTTATTACAGGATAATGATAATGAAATTTATTTTGATAAACAATTAGACCCAACCCAATATGATATTTATAAATCACATAAAGATAATATTGAGCACCTAACAGATGAACAACAATTAGACGCGTTAAAAAATCATTTGATGAGTAATGTTGGATTAGATGAAAATACCGCCTTACGAGATGCTATCGCAATGATAATTGAAAAAAGAGAAGTATTAGATGGAGATTATGCTGTGTTAGATCAGGGTGATTATGATTATAGATATTTTTATAGAGATAGTGATAAATGGAAACACGATAGAGATATGGTTGGTATGGATGTCAATGAAATAAATTTTTGTAATATGCAAAATAAATGTATGAAAATAAAAAATATTTGTGCGACCGATGTTGAAAATAGAGAAATAATACAAAGAAATTTATTAAAAGATATACAGAAAAATTTTGACAATGAAATTAAGTCATCATTTGAAGAATTAGAAAAAAATCTTTTTACAAAATTAGAAAAATGTAAAGAAAATATAAAATTATTAAAAGAATATCAATCATCTTCGTTTTTAAAAAATGATAATATAAAATTAAATTTGGGTAATACGGTATTGGACTTAGAAAAACCTAAATCCCCATATTCGGATGTTAGAGATACAATATTAGGAGACAGTAATATTATTGATATGTATGATAAAATATCAATATTTGGTGATAATTATTGTAGAGAATATGATAAATTCAATCCGGCCGAAAGTATGTATTGGTTTTATTGTATAAAAACAAATTTACCGCTGTTACCTACATTTTTAAAAAAATTAGCAGATGCTTTTGATAATGATACATACGATATTGAATTACAAAAAATTATTTCTGAAAGAGGGAGCACTAGCGATGGTGGCGATAAGATTATAGATAAATTTAGTGGATACACTATTACTAATATTGAATATGATACAGCAGAGGGTTATAACAAAGAAGGATTTAAAATTTTATCTAGATATGTGGAAGAAGATGAAAAAGTAAAAAAAGATATGGATAATGTTCTTAATTATAAATCACCCGAAGCTAGAAAAATTTATACTATGATTAAAAAATTTGATAATATGTTAGGATTAGATACTTCCGAACAGTTTGATTTTATTATTAATTTAACACTTGAAATGTTAAAACCACCTCATTTATCATCTGAAGAAGATTACAATAAGGAACAGAAAGACAAATTAAGTAAAAAGAAAATTAAGAAAATTAAGCCTTATGTGGATTTTTATGATACAATGAAAATTAAAATATTGATTTGTACTTATGCCATAGGTATTCAATCGTGCTTAAAACATATAACTTCTAAGAAAACATATGTTAATTGTAAAAAATCTTTTTCGGGCTTTCCATTTTTTAGTAGTGTAGATATAACATTTATTGAATATATAACTTGTGTAATTTTAAAATTAAAAAATGATGAAAGGCCATATAATACATTGCCTAGAATTAAAAATAACGCAAAAGGTAAAGAAAAGAAGAAGAAATTTGATACGGGCGTTCAGGCATATATGAAACAGTTTTTAATGACAAAACAGTCGGTTATTTTAAAACAACAAGAAAAGAAAGAGTGGTTGGAACAAAATAAGATTGAAACTAAATCAGAAATATATAAGTTTGACAATTCATTTTTACCACCATTGAAAAGTGTTAAGGTTAATTCTGTTCAAAATATAGGACAGAATTTTGAAAGAAAATTAAAAGATAGCATATTAAAAACTAATATTAAAGAATTTTTAGCGAATAAGGGGTCATTAGAAGGTAAAATAACTAGTTTTTCATTAGCAATACAGGAAGGAATTCAAAGGATTATTAATAACGAGCCGTTATTACTGAATACAATTGCTGGTCAGCCGTTCGTTGAAAATAGTTGTTGTTATAAATATAATCAAAATTCATATGATTTTTTTATTAATAAAGATAGTCCTATAAAAACATATAATGAGAACCTTAATAAGTTAAAAAAATTAAAGTATAAATATATAAACTTTTCTCGTTCGCCTACATTTATTTCCACAGTAAGAAGTAAAGATTTGTATGTAAATGAGCCTAATGTTTATAGCGAAAAAGTTATTTATCAGGCTTTTATTAAATTTTGTAATTTTAATTCGGGAATTACATTGGATGAAGATATATTACAGGTGTGTTCTTCTAATACTAGTAAAATGACTGGTAGGGAAGAAACATTAGAAGAAAAAATCAAAATATTGAAAGATGATGGTTATAAATTCTCAGAAGAATCATTAATAAAATTAATATCTATTATTTCAAGAAAAAATATCATAGACCTTGATATTAATAATCAAATAGTTACTCCAAAAACCACTTTTGAAAAATTATTATTAAGCTTAACTGATACAAGTAATGATAATTGTATTACTAATATAATCAAAAGTTTATTGAATTTATTGGACCGTTTTAGATTAACAACAGATAAACACGATGATGAGTTTAAACTACTTATTAGTATATTAAATGAGCAAATAGATAAAATGGAAGATAAAATAACGAATTTATTAAAAATGGTAACTCGTCCTTTATATGTAAAAAGAATTTTTGATAATTTAAAAGTATTTGAAGAAAGAGGCGATGATACTTATTTATTTAAAGCTGATGAAACTGGTTATTTTAAATTTACTTTTTTTTGTAGAGAAATTCATAATATATTAAGAATTTACCCGAATATGATAAAAAATGATAAGATAGTGATGAATAATAATAAAATAATACCACTACACTGGCATAAAATTATTTTTGGTAAGGGGGAAACGGATTATCATAAAAAAATTATTGTTAATCATGTAAAGAATGAATTAAAAAATTTAAATAAATATTCAAATAATAAAAATGCTTCAAAAATAATTGATTTGGTTTTGAAAGAAAAAGATATATTGGTTTTTATTGATAATATACCATTTATCTCTGGAATAAAACACAATGACAAAATCTTAAATGGCGCTTTAAATGGTGAATTATTATCTACTCTATCGTATTACTTCTATTTGTGTAGTTTATGTAAATATATAGATACTATTGACAATGAAAATAGCACAATTTTTGAAGACGATGAATACGATGAAGAAACAAATAGACAATATTTATTAAGTGAAAAAGAAAAAAATAAAGAAATCATAGCAAATATATTATATGATTTTCTAAAAATAACAAATACACACAAAAAAGATATGGATTATTCCAACGCCACCATAAAATCTAATATGGAGAAAATAAAAGAAAAAGAAAAGGAAGAGATTAAAATGAACTTAAGAAAAATGGACGAAGAAAGTCTAAGAGTTCAGGATTTAATGAAAAAACATAAATTGGGAGATTGGAGTGTGGGTCAAACAGAGGCAATATATAAATATGATTCTGATTATTTTGGAAGTGAATATGAAAGGTTACGGGAAACTTTATTGAAAGAAAGAGAAACGGGAACAATTGATGAAGTTAGTAGAATGCAGGCTGAGATATTTGGTATTGATTTACACCAGGTTGAAGCAGAAGAAATAAATGATATGTCGCATGTTGCTGATTATGATGATGATGACGCAGAACTACGCCAGTTTAATTTTTGAGTAAATTGATATGATATTAATTATATAATTAATATTATAAAATGAGTCGTTCGGCAATGAAAGATAACACAAATAAGATATTAAGTGATTTAAATATGACCTTAGCTGCCTTAGAGGTTAGAGACTATAAAGTTAAAAAATGGCAATTACAATTTAAATTATACGATAATGAAATTTATCTAAGAGTAAATAATAAAAATATACCTACTGAATTAGTTAGTAATTATTTACATTTATATTTTCCAAAACATTTATTTAAATGTATAAACGGAATAATATCATTGGGTATTTAGTCCATAATAATATTTTAAAAACTAATATATATATACTATTATGAATCAGAAAAATATAATTAAAAAAAACATCACATCAGTGTCCATTATTTTATTTGTAACTATTTTTTCACTTATTCAATATTTCCAACCATCTATTATTTACAATAAAGATGGTTCATTGCGACAATTTGGAATTGGAACTAGAAAAAAAACGGTTTTACCAATATGGTTAATGTCATTAATTTTAGCTATATTTAGTTATTTATTTGTTTTGTATTATTTATCCTTTCCTAAAATAATGTATTAATCAAATACTTTATATGTTTGTTTTGGTTTTTTCTTTCTCAACATTTCTTTTTGTTTAGTATTAAAGTCAGCTACTGATTTTTCTAGTTGGTCTTCACTCTTTTTACATTCTATACTTATAATTGAATTAAATGATGTTTGTATTGATAAAAATCCTGCTAATATAAACCACATAAATTCTGATACATAATCTTTTACTACAACAAAATCATACAATTCAGGTATATATTCTTTATATTTACTATTAAATATTCCACCTCCCGCATTAATATTAGGGACTGTTTGTGGTTGTATCAAAGCACCACCAGTTTGTTGTGGTTTTGTATCTCCTCCGGCTAATTGTGTAATAACTTTATCAAATGTGCCATTTGGACCGGGTGTCATTAAATTAATAAGTATTGATTTATCTTGATAAACTTTTTGTAATAATTTGTTATTTCCTGCTTTAGTTTTTAACATATTATTAAATGCTGTATCAACTCCCATTATTTTTACTAATAAATATCCTAATGTATTTGAAAATGGAGCCTTCCATCCGGGAAATAGGGTCATAGCAACTACCAAAGTTCCAATTATTAATACAAATGGTAGTGTTGTATACCAAGTCGCTGAACCAAATTGAACATTACCACATAATACTCTTGTATTTTTAATATTTGTAGTTAATTGAAATAAATATACAATTGCAAATGCTAGTATTGTTAGGGGAATACCCATTACTGAATTATTTTTCACAGCATAATTATCTGCTAAAAAAAATCTTAACACATAGTATGTTGCAAATATAAACATAAAAACAGTTAAAACTGTTGTGGATGATGTCATTTCTTCTTTTTTTTCTGCCATATATAATTAATGTGTATAAATTATTTTGATTTTTTTAGCTTTATATTTTATGTTTAGATCTGAAATACCATCATTAACAGAACCGGGTGTTAAATACTTTTTAAATAGCACTCTTAAAAATGTTCATACGCAACGAATAGCCTTTAACAATAATGTTTATAATTTAACATTATTCGCTGGTTTTGTCACAATCTTTATAATTATTTTAAGTTATAAATATTATTCTAAACCTACCGAAGAACAATTAAAAGAAAAAGAAGCATTGAAAAAAAATTATATACTCAACAAAATAAAAACATTAGATAAAAAGGAACAAAAAATTAATGCAACAATGATAACCGATTTACCTAAATTTGAGAGTGAGTATGATATATTACATAAAAATTTTTATAAAGTTTAATTATAATGAGTAAAATTAAAATTAAACAAAATATATTTAATGGATTAAATTATAATGAAAGTATTGATTTATACTTTGAGAAAAAAGGTCAATATTTAGAAAACAGAAAAAATACGATAGACGGTATTATGAAACAACATATTGATAAATCTGTTAAAAAACAAAAAATTGATAATTTAAAATTTACTTGTTCTAATTGTGATAGAACAGTAAATATGACATTTGAACAAACTAAGGACAAATATATTGTAAAATGTGGTGATACTACAAATCCCTGTAACATTAATAAATCTTTTTCAAAAAAACATGAAATTCCCTTAAATGATTTAGCAGAAATTTATAAAGATAATATGGAAGATATTAAAAAAGATATCATATTAACAAAATTAGATTTATTATTTGATTATGAAAGTGAAAAGTTATCTAGTGAAAATTTTAAAACTTTAATAGCAGAATTAAAAGGTGTTCAAGAAAAACATGCCGAGTTATTCAAAAATTTTGCTAAAAAAAATCTTATGGTTGAAAAAAAAAACAGTGACGGTATTAAATTATTAATGACTAGAGAAAAGGCTATTGAAGAATATAACGAAGAATTAAAAAAAAATATTAATTTATTCAAAAATACATTAAACCAATATTACAATCCTAAAATTATAAACGATAAGAGTTTAAATTCTATTATGCAATTTTACCAAACCGATATTATGCCTATTTTACAAAATTTAAGGAAATGTATATATCAAGATACTGATATTATAACATTAAACAATAACATAGGTAAAACCAAATTACCCCCTACTTATTATATAAAAAATTATAAAATTACCCCATCTAATATGAATGTTCGTATTTAAAATATGTTAAATATATATATATGTTTCTAGGTCTCATTAATATTCCAGTATTTATAGTTAGTTTAGCTGTAGGTGTATTTGTTGTTTATATTACACACAACCAACAAGCTATATATATATATCCAAATCCTGATAATTTAAATAAATTTCAATATAAAGATCAAAGTGATAATTGCTTTAAATTTAAAGCTAAAGAAGTTAAATGTCCTAAAAATGAAAAATTGATACGTTCTTACGAAGTTCAATAAGTATATAATATTATGACTATATATATATGATAAATGTAAGAAAACTTATACATAGTAAAGTAGGACAATATATTATATCAATTCTTTTAGGTTTAGGATTAGCCACATTATTTAGAAAAGTTTGTAAAAAAAGAAGTTGTTTAGTTTTTAAAGGAGCGCCTTTAAAAAAAATAAAAAATCAAATATTCAAATATAAAAATAAATGTTATAAATTTACTCCAGAAATTACAAAATGTTCAGGAAAATATAAAACTGTTTATTTTGCGTAATATATTCATTTTACCAATGTATATATTATTTATATGACTACCTCTATTGCTGCTCTTCCCAATGAAGTTTCTCAAGAAAATATTGTTATGGATGTTAAAGAAAAAAAACAACCAACTGTTAGTCAATTTGTAGAAAAACCTCAAACTACTCCTCAACCTTTACAAAATGGACCTGCCGTAAGCTTTGGACAACCACCCCCTGCTGAATTATCAAAAGAAAGTATAAATCAAATTGTGCAATCTTTAAATGATGCTAGGGGTGACACTACACTACACGCTAGAGATATTCAACCAAATATGGACCAATTCTCACACGACCAACAAGTTAGACCTAATTATGTTCCAGAAAGCCATGTTCAAGATTATATTCATGAAGAAGAAAGTGTTGCCGACTTAATTCGCAGACAACAACAAGATTCTAAACAAAAATCTAGATTAGAACTTCTTTACGAAGAATCACAAACTCCAATATTGATAATGTTACTATATTTTCTCTTCCAATTACCTTTTTTTAAAAATATTCTTAAAAATAAAATGCCAGGGTTGTTCTTAAAAGATGGCAATTATACATTTGGCGGTTATCTATTACATACCGTCATTTTTGGTTTTACTTATTACGGACTGACTAAATCTTTTGATTATTTAACCGAAATATATTAATGTATTTTAAACATCCTAAATGGTTTAGAATGTTGTCTTTTTGGTTTAACCTTTTCTTCTTTCTTTCTCTTTTCAAACCAATTCTTTCCATAATTTACAAATAATTCCTCTCCGGCTTTTATATCTTTTTTTGCTCTATATTCGCACGCTAAATTATCTTCATCTATCTTTATTATTAAATTACTTTCTTCCTTATGATTACAATAAGAACCTAATCCATTTATTAAATATACTACATTTTTCTTTTTTTTTGATCCCCATACATAATTTCTTATTTTAGATTTAGTTCCCAAAGAATTAGATTCTAATTCTATCATTGGTTCTATGCTTATTAATTCGTTTTCTTTTATTTCTTCCAATGTCTGGCACCCAATTCCATGGACCCGTGATTTGAAAAATTTATATTTCATATAAAATATAATTCTAAAAATATAATTATATTTTACCGTTTCCTTGATTTTCTTCTTCTTCTTCTTCTTTTCCTTGTCTTCACTTTTTTATTTCTTCTTCTTCTTGTTTCTTTCTTCTTCCTTCGTCTTTTTAATGTCCTCCCTCCCCCTTTTCTAGAAGTTATTTTTTGTAATAATTCTCTCTGTTTAATCCAATTTGGTGTTTTATGTTCTATTGCTTCTTGTGAATTAAATAACGAATGTTTATCTTCAACCAATACCTTCTTCTCCTCTATCAAATTATCCTTATGTATTATAGGTAAATTTATATCTTTACCCCGATACTTATATTCATTAAAAGGCAACCATGGTTTTTTGTAGTCATGAATATATCCTCCTGCCTTTTTTTGCCCCTTTAATAATCCCATTATTGACGCTATCATATGACCATCTTTCCAAAACCCTATGTCACACATTGCTTTTCTTTCTGTATTAAATTCTTTCTCATAATACACCTCATTGCTATATGGTAATTTTTCTATAAATTTATATTTTCTATTAATATCTACTGCTATTTTTATTACATATAGCCCAGTTGCACGGTCTTTATCCTTTATTAATTCTTGTTTTTTCGCATCAATTTCTAACATTGTTTTTTGATATAAATCATTTAATTCTTGTTCAGCTTGGGGGTCCCTTTTTGGTGGAACATAACCTCTAGTATCTCCATTTAATTCTACATATAATAATTTTGATTTCTTTTGCAAACTTGCCAATTCACCCTCTAAAGAATACATATATGAAATCATAACTTCTTTCAGAAATGGGTTTTCATCTCCATTTAACTCTCTCATTTTAGAATTAATTTTTTTCATTATTTCATCCGCTTTTTGACCACGTTGCGGATTTTGTATTGCTATAGGTTTCGCCTCTAAATATTCATACATTTTTTCTCTTGCTATTTCTACTATCTTTTTATCTGGCTTTTTCACTGGATAAATTTTTATATCTATATCATCTGTTGGATATGGACCACCTTCAACATCTCTTGTTAATAAATGTGCGGCAAATCCTCCTCCCAAAATCCCCATCACAGGCTCCTCCAAATTTTGAAATACTTCATACTCTAAATCTATTAATACAGATAAAATACTATCCCATATAATTATTTTCTCCATTGATCCTCCATCTTTATCCCTTATTGAACTTATGAATTCATCTAATGAATTTTTTTTCATATCTAAAAATTCTTGCATTATTATTGTTTCTAAAAATCCACCCGGTGATTGCACTCTTTCTCTACCTTTTTCCTCCTGCACCTTTTTTGCTAATTGTTCTGCGTCCCATTCTTCTTTCATCTTCTTCTTTCTTCTTTCTTCTTCTTCCTTTTTTCTCAATTGTTCAACTGTTAAAAATCCCGTCGTCGCTGACATCACTTCTTCTTCATCGCTAGATGATGCTTTTCCTTTCTTCTTCTTCTTCTTCTTCTTCTTCTTCTTCTTCTTCCTTTTCTTATTACCTTCCCCCGTCGGCGATACTTTTCCTAATTCTTCTATTAGTTTTTTATCGGCCGCTTCTTGTTTTTTTTGCATTCTTTCTTCTACTTCTTGTTTTAGTTCGGTATATAAATCTACTTTATCTTTATCCCCCCTTATATCATTTATCTCAATTAACATAATGTACACCTGTAACTCAACTGCATTATTCACTAGGTTATCTTCTTCTTTTCTTACTTTTTCATGCGTTTTTTTAAAATAACTTTCCGCTATCCCAACCTCACCCATATTAAGATATAAACCGCCGATCCTATTATACATAGAAAGATCACAAATATTATGTTTTTCACATATTTCCTCAATTTTATGAAATACTATAATAGCATTTTGGTAATCTTTATCTTTTTCATGCGTCTTCGCTTCCTCATATAAACTTTTAATTCGTCGGTCTATATCCACCATGTCGCCTTCAACAATACCCGCTTTTAGCTTAGCACCAATTTCTCTCTCTCTTTCTTGTATCATTGATACCTCGTCGTGTGATGTCATCTTTAATGCGTCTAAACGCCTTTCTAACCCTTCTTCATCAACTTCTTCATCACTAGGGCCTTCCAATGCTCTCATATCCAACTCTGTCTGATTTGCCGCTTCTTCATATTCTGGATGTTGAATTGCAAATAATTCCTCAAAAGCCGCCATCTCATCATTTATATTCTTCGTTCTGGCTACATATTCACTTGAGAGCCGGTTTTTATCTATTTTATTTTCTATTCTCATCTTTATTAATATACCTACTCCTTTTTCATATTTTGGTATATTTTCTTTAATTTTAAATACCCGAGTTGCCAAATCTTGCTCCTCTGGAGTAAAAATAAAATATCCTTGCTTCATACTCCAACATTCATGAAAATGATCAATTTTATTCTGAATTTCTTCTACTTGGAGTTCAAACAATTCTTCAACGGAATCTGGTATCAATTCACTTATTTCTTTTGAATGTTCTACGCTAGCCTTCAAACTTTTCATTCCTACTGGTTCGTCTTCAACAGGGTCATCTAAATTCAATGTTGGTTTACCCAACATAAAATTGTTCCTTCTATTTTCTAGAACTGTTCCAAAGCTCTTCTTTTTTTCTGTAATCCAACCGTTATAATAGATTTTATAAAGAACTGGTATTCCGTTTTCAAAGTCTTTAAGTGTTGTCTTCGCTCCTTCCTTAGGAACAATTTTATTATCTATTAATTCATAAAATTTATTTATGTCACTTTCAAATTTTTTTGAATATGTCTCATACCATTTTTCATTTACTTTTAATGTATTTAATTGTTCCTTAGTAATTATTCCATCTACATATTCTAATTTAAAATTTATATATTTATTTGTATTTTCATTACTTTTTAATTTTTTTTCAGAATTTAGTTTTAAAAGTAAATTTTTTTTATATATTTCCTGTGCTAGAGTATTAACATTTGGTCTACTATTTACACCACCAGCCACTAATAAATTTATTCCTTCATCAAAATCTTTTAAAACAACTCTCATAAAACCATCATCTTCTAGTAGTTTCAGTTGCTGTTCCATTGATAAAAATTCTCTAATTCTAATTGGAACCATCCTTTCACTTGCTTCTCCTCCTATCTCAAGCGACGCTTCTTGTTGTGTCATTTTAGAACTGGGTTTTGATATATCTTTTAGTTTTTTAACTTTCTTAATTATGTCAAATAATTTTACTGTATAATCTTTCATTTTTTTTTCTGTATAAACTCCAGGAGTAATCTCATGTTTTGCATTTATCGCTCTTAAATATATAGCTAACTTGTTGAGTAGGTTATAATTTTCTTCTTTTTTAACTTCAATTAATTGTTCAGGAGTTAGCCAATATAACATTTTAATTAACTCTTCTTTCCAATTATTTACCATTCTATGAAAATGTTGTTCTATATATATCTCTCCATATTTGCCTGGGTTTCTATTAAGAAGAATTAAAAATTGCCAAAACTTTTGAAGCAACTCTGGATTATGTTTTATTAATTCCTTCTCGCTTGTAGATAAGAATGTAAACTCATTAAAATTAATTACCGCTTGTCTAAATTTGTCTGGTTCAACATTTTGTGATTGGTACATTTATATTAATAAAAGATTAATTAATATAAATCTATCGTATAATTTTTGCGTAAATATTTCTTTTTTCATGAAATACATTAAAAACACAATTATTTAAATGTAAATTGTGTATTCTTTTATACCATCTAATTGCCCATGTATCTTTATTTTTTTGTAAATATTTTATAAATTTTCCTTTAAAACCTACTTGGTCATTGATATTATATAACAACTCATTTGTTAAATCATTGTTTGTTATATTTTTCCAATATTTTGATTTTTCTGGAAAAACCATTAAATGAATGCCTTCGTTTGTACCAAACCAGCAATAATCAAAATCTCTATCGTGTAATAATCCTCTTGTAATTTGACTTCCATTAATAAATCCATTTCTTAATTGAAAATTATTCAAATTTATTGATTTATTTAATACAACATCCATTCTTAAAAATATGTAAAAATCATATTTTTTTTTCTCTTTTTCTAATATTTGTTTAATTCTTAATTCAAATATTCCAGTACCTCCTATTGTATTACTATTATTATTATAGTAAATTATATCTTTTAATTGTTTTTTTCTGTTGTAATATCTATTAAGATCTTTATCTAATAAATTATTATCATCATACTGATAATGTTCTGATGATTTCCATCCTCCTCCTCTTTTTATAACTCTATCATTATTTTGTTTATCAGTATTGATAATTATAGTAAAATCATAATCATGTGAATTGGGGGTTATAAGATTAGCAAATAAATTTTCAGATGTAATCTTGAAGGTTCTATAAAGTCCCACAAACCCGAGTAACACTGTTTTTTTCCCCATAATAATACTAATTCATATTAATATTATTAAAAATTTATTAGCTTTAAGCTCTACTATTTTTAATTGCTTGTGCTTTTAATCTAGCAATTCTACCCATAGATCCTAAATTTCCTTCAACATTTAATTGGGATGATGATCTGGCTCCATTATTTTTTTGATGTCTTGTTAAATTTGTTAAATTTTGTTTAGTTACATTTGGCATCACTGATGCTTGTAATTTTCTATTTCCATCTGAATTTCCCATTCCAGTTGAACTATCAAATTTACTATTTACTGTACTATTTTGTTTGGCACCAAATGTTCCTAATGTTCCTACATATTTTGCTTCAGCAATTCTAGCAGATGGTCCTTTTGGTTGTCCGATAGCAATATTTTTCCCCAAACTAGGCATATACTATAACGCTATATAAAACTTCTCTCCCGCGAACTAATATATTCTGTAAATTTTAATTATATTTATTTTTATATGGTAAATAAAATATTTTTAATAGGCTTTAACAAAACAGCGACTTGTTCATTTTATAAATTTTTTAGTAAAAATAATATAAAATCCTGTCACTTTTATAGTCATCGTTACTATGATAAAAATGACTTAATACCTAGAAAAAATCAGAAACCATATTGCTGTAGAGATAAATGGTATAGAACTTTGGTAAATCATCTTCGTATGAATGAAAAAAAACATAAAAAACTTTTAGATGGAATTGAAAATGATGTAATTTTTTTTTCTGATATAACAGATGATTGTACTTCTACTGATGCGAAAGATTTTTATAAAAAATTACATATACAAAACCCGGGTTCTAAATTTATATTAAATATAAGAAATGTTGATAAATGGATATTATCAAGAAAAAAACATTGGAGATCTGGATTACTAGAAAAACATTGTAAATATTTTAATTGTAATAAAACTGAAATTGATAATATATGGAAAAATATATTTTTTGACCATGTAAACGATGTTATCAAATATTTCAAAAATGAAAATACCAAATTATTAATATATGATATTGAAAAAGATCAACCAAAAAAAATAGTTGATTTTTTTAAAAATGATTTTAAATTAGATGAAAAACATTGGGGGGTTCATAATAAAGCTCATTAATTACCTCCCTGTAAAACACATCTACCTTGTTCTTCATCCTGTTGTCTTCTTCCCCTATGTTCTCTCAATTGTCTCCTAATTCTTTCTGGAAGTCGCGTTGCTCCATTTCTAATATTATCTCTAACTCTTCTTAACCTTTCACGAAATCCGGGTGGTTCTGGAACTTGAGCTGGTGCTGGTGCTGGTGCTGGTGCTGGTGCTGGTGCTACCCGTGAGCTTCTTCTATTATTTCTACTAACTGGAACTCGCTTACCAAACCACGGCATCTTACATATAGGACATAAAGGATTGTCTTGATTATTCAACCACTGTAATATACACATATCATGAAATGGATGTCCATTTGGACCACATATCATAACTTTATTCCACCCCTCTTCATCAAAATTTTCCATACATATCATACAAGTTGGAAAATTTTCTATTGCTTTTTGTACATTTTCTGGACATTTCTTTAATTGTTCATCTAATATTTTTTTCACTTCTATATTTATTTCTTCCATTTTATCAGCATTATTAGAAGCACCAATAAGTTTTGACATATTAATTTCTAATTTCTTCTTCCTCTTTCTCATTATTTCCAAATCAGCCGATATCAGAGCATTTCTTGGTGCGGATTTCTTTTTTTCTTTTAATTTTCCTATCTCTACACCAATTTCTATTAATTCCTTTTTTATTTTATCTAATTCTTTTTGTCTATTAATCATAATATTTTCCAGCTCTCTAAGACCATACTCAGTCTGTGCGCCATTAAATCCGCGAGAAGACCTTAAAGACTTGTATCTAATATAATATAATCGGGCGCCATGATGTGACGCATGGGGTACTTCATTTCGTATAAAATTATCATAATCCGTAGAACCCTCCAACCCCCCACCAAAACCATATTCTTCTCTTATACTTTTTAATAATTCATTAAAAACAGAGGTGTTCATCTCTGTTAATTTTTCATGATTATTCCCATCATAATCACCATCCATCATACGCATAATATTATACCAACCTACACCGGCGTGGTGTAATGCTATCATTCTGTGAATAATCAATATATCATTATTATCAAATCCACCCCCTCCTTCTTGAGGCATTTCTTCATCGCCAGATGTTTTAGTTTCTTCTTCAACATCTTCTTTTTCTTCATTTTGTTGTTGTCGTCCCGTTCTTCTTCTTCCTTGTCTTCTCCTTCTTTGTCGTGTCCTTCTTCTTCTTCTCTCTCTTCCTGCTAATCTTGCACGTCTGTCTTCTGCTCTTTCCTCTGGTGTTAATTGTCGTCCCGTAAAAAGAGGTTCATTTAATAATTGTTGTTGTTGCTGTTGTTGCTGTAGTAACTGGTTTCGGGTAGTTTCTGCTACATCTGATTCCGTTTCTCCAATTTTTAGAGGTTCTTTCACTGGAATTTTACCTCCTTTCTTTCTTGTCTTTCTTTTTTTCTTTTTTTTTGTTTTTCTTCTCCTTCCCATTAATAATATAATATACTTAGAATAAATTATATTATTTTCTTCTATTACAGCCTATTTGTCTTTTTGTATAATTTCTTTTTCTCTTTTTTCTTTTCGTTTGTCAAAATTCTTGAAAAGTTTGTCAAAACTATTTTACACCTTTTAATATCAACTATAATTTTAATTTTTTTTTTGTTTTGGGTCTACTAATATTACATTT
>Ga0233439_10000621_pt1 | contig 51331 bp, 45 predicted proteins | sample SI_123_September_6_FD_182713 | JGI IMG/M metagenome (GOLD analysis project Ga0233439, IMG submission 182713) | Seawater microbial communities from Saanich Inlet, British Columbia, Canada - SI_123_September2016_100_MG | ecosystem: Environmental > Aquatic > Marine > Inlet | place: Canada: British... | reverse complement strand
AATTATTAGGTCCCGCTCAGGGTTATAGTCGGCTCCTGCCAAAAGCTCGACGTCTGGCAGAGCGGCTAACTCATTGAGGTTGCTCCATAGGTGGTCGTGGGCCATGCCCAGTACTGCGCAGCGCAATGCGTCGGCCATTGTGGTTTCCTTTCTTCTTGGTATGTGGCGCTATTCCGGTCGGAAGCTCAACCTATGCCGCGCTTTATGGTCTGACAAGAGAGGTGAGTGGGGGCGGTGGTCCATTCTATTCGCTCCTTCGCTTTGCGGCGAGATCTATACGAGCGGGGCGGGAAGTGCGTTCTGACCAATAAAAAATCCCAGCGGAGAAATACTCCGCCGGGATCAGTTCGCGTGTGTGACTGGGGCTTATTTATTGGGCTGTGGCGTGACGCGCAAATAGGGTTTAATCGCAGTGAAACCCTTGGGAAATTTTTCTTTGGCATCCTCGTCGGAAACTGCGGGCACGATGATGCAGTCGTCGCCGTCTTGCCAGTTGGCGGGGGTGGCGACCGAGTGGTTGGCCGTCAATTGCAGCGAGTCGATGACGCGCAAAATTTCGCCGAAGTTGCGGCCGGTCGAGGCGGGATAGGTCAACGTTAGCTTGACCGTCTTGTCCGGGCCGATGACGAAGACCGAGCGCACGGTCAAATTGTTGAGCGCATTGGGGTGGATCATATCGTAGAGCTCGGCTACTTTGCGCTCGGGGTCGGCAGCGATCGGGAAGTCGAGGCTGGCATTTTGGGTTTCGTTGATATCGGCGATCCAGCCCTTGTGGTCTTCGACCGAGTCGACGCTGAGTGCCATGATCTTGACGTCGCGTTTTTTGAACTCGTCGTTGATATTGGCCGCGGCCCCCAATTCGGTGGTGCAGACGGGGGTAAAATCGGCGGGGTGGGAAAAGAGTACGCCCCACGAGTCGCCGAGCCACTCGTGAAAATTGATCGTGCCGGCGGTGGATTCGGTGGTAAAATTGGGAGCTTCGTCTCCGAGGCGGATGGCCATTATATTGCTCCAAGCATAAGAGAGTGGGGGATGTTTTAACGTTTGCTAAAGTACATATGGTATTCGCGTTGTCAATTGGATACAGAAATTTTTTTGAGGTAACGGGCACTTTCCCTTATCGCTGCGTCGATGCCCAATTCGGCGGAGGCCTGGTGGATCGTGATATGGCCTTGATAGTCGATGGCTGCGAGCGCGTCGATCAATGGTCGGAAATCGATACCTCCGTCTTCCCAGAGCGGTATTTGCCGGAACGGCACCGGGCCGCGGCACCAAGTGTCGAGGGTGTCGGGACCGTCCGGGTTCAGCACTTGATTTTGTAGATAGACGTTGAAAAGATAGGGGGCGAAACGGCGGATTGTCTGCAAGCCATACGGTTGCGCGCAGAGTTCGAGGTTGGCCGGTTCGTAGATCAAACCGAAGTTGGACCGGTCGATACTTTTGAGGACTTCTAACGACCGGTCGATTTCTTCAAAGAGGCTACGAGTGTGGCATTGATGGGCCAGGCGCAGGTTTCTTTCGGCCGCTTCATCGGAGGCCCGGCGGGCCCAAGGGATATCGTCATCCGTTTTAAGGCAGACGCGCAGCAGGGGGGCGCCGAGTTGTTCGGCCAAGTCGAGATAGGGGGTTATATTGCGCAGGGCATTGGGGCCTTGTGCGGAGTTTTCGGGAATGGGGAAATCGCCGGTCAGCATCGAGATGGGCAGTTGGTGGTGGTCGAGTAGGGTGCGGGCGGCGGTGATTTCTTCGGGTGGGCTATGGGTGCCAATTTGCGAGGCGCGCATGCAGAGGGCGTTGTAGCCGTATCGAGTGGCTAGGATGACTAGTTGCTCGAGGGTGAGGTTGGCTTCGCGTTTGGCGCGGAATTTTTCGGCGACGCGTACGGAGAGCGAGAGTTTCATATTGTGCCCAGTGGTTGGCGGTGGGGCAAGGAATGTTCCCCTGCGCTCATGCACGTATCGCGCTGCGGGAGCTCGTTCGACTCATGTCGGGCTCCAAGGGGTTTTAATTTATTCTACAGGATAGCAAAGTAAACTAAACAAACTGCTAGGGGAATACTCCTTGTTCCACCTCGGTAGTTTAGGTGTCTTATGATAGGAACTTCAAGCGGTAGTAAATTGTAAAAAGAAAGGGTGGGTAGACAAATGAAATGGATGGTAAAGGGTGTTTTGGTGGCGGCAATTTGTTGTGTTGTTGTCCCGGCCCAGGCTTGGTGGGGGGGTGGGCATGGGATTTTGACCGAGGGGGCGGTGTTGGCTTTGCCAGAGGAGGTGCCGGCGTTTTTTAGGGCGGGGGGGGCCGTTGCCAGTAATGTCGTCTTTGATCCCGATTTGTTTAAGAATCGCGGGGTGTCGACCTTGGACCATGCTGAGCACGGGGAGCACTATTTTGATTTAGAGTATTTAAAAGGGCGGGCGATACCGGCCAAGCGTTATGATTTTATTGCATTGTGCCAGGAGCTAGACCTCGATCCCGAGCGGGTGGGTTTGGCGCCTTATTCTATCGCCGAGTGGACGGAGCGGCTGACCGTAGCTTTTGCCGAGCATCGGAAGTGGCCAGAGAATGAGACGGTGCAACAGAAGTGCCTGATCTATGCGGGTTTTATTGCGCATTATGCCGAAGATATCTGTCAGCCGCTGCACGCGACGGTACATTTCGACGGAATGAAGCAGGAGGATGGCACTAAGGTCGGCAAAGGGATTCACGAGGAAGTCGATTCGGCCGTGGAGCGCCTGGGGTTTACACCACAGGGTTTGGCGGCACAACAAGAGCCGGTGGCTTTTGATTCGCTGCTCGGCAGCGTTGTCGCCCAGATCGAGGAGAGCAATGGCATGGTCGACGAGGTATATGCGCTGATGGGACAGTGGGAAGACGGCGAAAATTTCGAGGTTAGGGCTTTGGCGGAAGCTCGGGCACGGCGGGCTGTGGGGTTTACGGCGTCTCTTTATCTGACGGCGTGGCGCAACTCAGAGGCCATTCGGTTACCGGGATGGTTAGCGCGTTAAAAGGGGTGGAAAGAAGATGTGGGCAGCGGCCGGTTTGCAAGCGGAAGCCGGCCGCCGCCCATGTTCTAAAACGATTCTTTAAAGGCTGAGACTGAAACCTTCGGGGTCGGCAATTCCTTGCGCGAATATGCGCTCTTCGATGGCGAGACCGGCCCCGGGCGTGTCGGGCACGTGCAGGATCGAGTTTTGCAATTTCCAGCCATCTTCGATCAAGCCGGGCATGGTCGCCGGTGCGGCTTCCAAGAGGCAATAATTGGGCGTTGACGCGGCGAAGTGGGCGTGGTGGTAGCGCTCGATGTAGGAACCCCAGCAGTGCGGGGCGCAAGCCACGTCCCACTGTTCGAGCTTGGCGGCCGTTGCGCGCCACCAGGTCAATCCCTTAATACGAAAATCGTGTTGCACCACGTCGATTAGGCCTTTTTCGACCATATCGAAGAAATTGGGCGGTGGCGAGAATTCGCCATCGGCGATCAGCGTGTCCCAATCGTTTTCGACGATGTGTTCCTTGAGAGCCAGGTTAAGCGGGGCGTCTTCAGCAAAGGGCTCTTCAAACCAGTAGATGCCTACGTCGGCACAGGCGTCCAACAGGGCGATGGCGGTGTTGAGCGTATTGCCCATGTTGGCGTCGATGAGGATCTTGGCGTTAGGCCCAGCGGCTTCGCGCACGGTGCGGATGACCAATTCATCGCGTTTTAGGCCTTCGCCTTGCGGCATCCAGCGGGCGCCGCGCCCGACCTTGATTTTAAAATTCAGGTAGCCGTGCTCTTGGCCGGTGGCTACTTCCTTATAGAAGATGTCTTTGACCTCTGATTCGTCTTCGGCTTCGAGGTCGTCGATATAAATTGAGCCGTCGTAGACTTCGACCTGGCGTTTGCCGCGTGCGCCGAGCAGGCGGTAGAGCGGCAGTTGCATCATGCGTGCGACCAGGTCCCATAAGGGCAGGTCGATGGGCAGGCCCGATTCGAGACTGCCTTCGGGCAATGCGAAGATCTCACTGACCTCTTTGCCGAGGAAGCCTTGTGCTTCTTCGGCGTTGATACGGGACCAGCCCAAGCCCCAGGCACCGTTGTCGTTGGTGATTTTAACAATAGGATCGGTGACTTTAGCGCCATGGGTAGGGATGCGGGCGTTATAGCCGATTGAGCGCGGGCGGGTGCCGCGTAGGATGCATTTTTCTATGCGGGTTATTTTTCCTTTGGGTACTTCGTGCACGGATAGACTCCTTTTAGCGCGAGGGTAAAATTCCTTCGCCTTGCCATGTTTTTGTTTCGGGCCAATAGGCCGACCAGCCAAACCACATCGAATTATAAGCCGCTAACTGGGTTAGTCGTGCACCTTTGAACGGGCCGGATATGGCCTGGCCTAGCATATTCCATTCGCTACCGGTCTCCGTGTCTATCAGGGCGAGGGGCAAGCCATCCTCGCGGTCGTGGGCCAGGAAAGTAAGTACTTGGTCACCAACGGTGCGACTATAGGGAATGGCGGTGGCGCTTTTTCGGTCGAAGATCACGAGCAGATCCCGATCACCGACGCGGTCGTTAATCGCGGCGGTCGCGGGCATTTTGCCGAAGGGATAGGCTTTACTCTCCTCGGCAAAGCGAAGCCCCAAGACCATTTCTTTAGCCGCCAGCTTTTCGTTTACCGGCGATGTGGTGGGGTCAAAAATAATCATCTGGTGGTCGTTGCGGTAGTTGCCGTACGGATAGCGAGAATAGTCTTCTATGGGGTAGAGGTTGCGGATATAGATGGGGTAGTGGTCAAGGCCGGTTGCCGCTTGTGCGATGGTGGTCTCGGGGTGCATTTTGCGCCACAGGCCCCAGGTGGTTTCGACCACGGGCATCAGCGTTAGACTTTGCCCTCGCTGGTCTTCGCCGATATTGGCGTAGATCATCTGGGGGTAGAGTGCCTCTTCGTCGTTGCGGTCGTACATGACTAGGTTGCTGTTGAGCAGCAGGCCGGAGACACCGAGTTCGATTTGCGAACTGTCGGGCGCGGTGCCGTCGAAGACCAGGCCGGTGCTGGTCAACGGGCAGAACGTCACGCAGATATAGCGGCCGCCGAGCCGATCGTTGATGACCTCGTGTTTCCAACCGAGGTTGTGCGGATAGGCCCGGGCCGCGCCATTGACGACGACGCCGAGGACGAGGTCGGCGTCGGTGAGGTAGTGAGCATTGGCGGGGGTGACGGGTATGGGGTTGCTCATTGCCGGAATTCCGTCGCGCGGTATGCCGCCTGAGCGCAAATGACGGGGGAGTTCGTTGAGGCGGTCGTAGATGTCGGCGTCGAGCGGCACGGCGAAGAAGACGAGGGCGAGTAGAATAGACATCGTGTATTTCCTTTGCAGAATAGGTCTATGGAATCACGTATAGATAGTCAGAACTATCGCGATTTGTCGTGAAATATCCTCTCCTATTGTATAATACTCATGAAAAGTCTTCGGTCGGTTGTGAGCTGACGACCTCGCCCTCGTAGAGCGCCGCGTCCGCTTCTACTAGTTTGCCGTCGCCGCGCAGGATTTGATTCGGCGTACGGCATTCGACGCGGGCGGGAAAACGCTCGGCGAGTTCGGCGACCTGCTCTTTGCGCTGGACCTCGGCCTCGGCGAAGCTAAAGCCCTTAAGCACGGCATCTTTCAGATCGGCCAGATCCTGCGCGACATCACCTTGCGCTTTATCCACCAGATTGACCTGCTCATCCGGGTCCTCCTGCAGGTCAAAGGCCAGGTCATCGCAATCGCGGAAAGCCACATATTTATAACGCGCGTCGCGGATCATGCGAAACTCGGTGCCTGCACCCCAGCGCGGGACAACGGATTCGGTGATAACGCCGGGGCGGTTCTCTAATGCGGGACAAGAATCTCCACGCACTGCAGGGCTGAGATCTACGCCGTCGAGTCCGTTGGCCAAAGGCGTGCCGGACAGACCGCAGAGGGTTGGGTAGATATCGGCGAGGCTGGCGGGGGCGATGATTGCGCTGGCCGCTATTTCGCCGCGGCGGTGTTCGGGCGTCGAGATGATCAGCGGCACTCTGGCCGAGGCCTCGTGCCAGGTGTTTTTCCAGAATAGACCATGCTCACCGCACAGCTCGCCGTGGTCGGAAGTGTAGATGATCACGGTGTTCTCGAGCGCCCCGTCGCGTTGTAATTGTGCGAGGAAGTCACCGAGGATCTCGTCGAGAAAATCGACGCAGGCGAAGTAGGCCGCGCGCGCCTTCATCATTTCGGCTTCGTCGATTTCTTCGGTGCGGAAACCTCTGATCGCGCCGAGGGTCATTGGATGCTCGGCGCTGTCGCCCCCGCGCCGCACACGAGGCGGTGTGACACCATCGGGCAAATAGCGGTCGAGGTGGCGGCTAGGCGCGGTTAGCGGAAAATGCGGACGGCTAAAAGAAGCGTAGAGCAGCCAGGGCTGGTCTGGGTTTTGGTGGCGTTGTTGGCGCAGCCAGGCGGTGGATTCACGGGCGACGATCTGTTCTTGCAGCATTGACTCTGGTATTTGGCTCAGGCCGGCGTCTTGCGTGCGCGAGCGCATATCCATGCCGGGGCGAGAGCCCTCCTCCTCGTAGAGGTCGAGTGGGTCAAATTGGTGCGCGCAGGGACCGCCGAAGTCGCCGTAGGGGCGGTGCTGAAAACCGGCGAGTTGCCGCGAGCCGCCCAGGTGTAATTTGCCGACATTACAGGTGGCATAGCCGTGCTCGCCGAGGTGGTTGGCGAAGGTCGGGTTTTCGGGGGGGAGGATCGACTTGTTGTTCCAGGCGCCGGCGCGGTGCGCGTGTCGGCCCGAGAGCATCGCGATACGACTCGGGCTGCATAGCGGCATCTGGCAATAGGCCGACTCGAAATGCGCGCCCTGGGCGATCAGGCCGTCGAGCGTGGGGGTGTGGCAGGGCTCGCCGCCTTTTTCGCGTGGGCGAGCGGACAAAAAGCGGTAGGAGTGCTCGTCGGATTGCAGCAGGAGGATATTTGGACGGGGCATAAATCGAGCCTCACTGGTTGGGATGCGGATTTGCGTCCATTTTGAAGATGTTATGGATAGAATCGATGTTTAGTTTAGTTGCAGGCTAATGTAGGGATTGGCCATAGACGCCCCAAATCCGAGGACTTAGCATGACAGTTATCGCATAGATGAAAAAAGTAGCTCAATACATTTTTAGTATCGGTCTGACCTTGCTCTTTGGTTATCTGGCGTTGGCCGGCGTCGAATTTTCCGCGTTGTGGCAGACCGTACAAGAGGTTACCGCGCAGAGCGTCATTTTCATCGTGGCGATTACGCTGGTGCGGATCGGGTTGCGCACTTGGCGGTGGCAGATGATGATGCGCAGTTTTGCCGGCCATATCGGCTATGTGGTGACGTATCTGGCGGTGGCGATATGTTATGCGGCCAATGTCGTGGTACCTCGATCTGGGGATATTTTGCGGGCGGTCCTGCTCGGCTGGTCGGACCGCGCGGCGGTCGGGCCGCTGTTGGGGTCGGTCGCCGCCGAACGGGTTTTTGACGTACTGCTATTGGCGTTGTTGGCCGGATCCGTCTTTACTTTGCTCGCCCCGCAGCATATGTCGGTCTACCCGCAATTGGCGTGGTCGATACCGCTGGTGATTGTCGCGGCGGGCCTGCTCTTGCTGTTGATGTCGCTATTTGCCGCCGGGCGTTTTGCTCTGGTTGTGCGCCTGGTTGGGCGGATCTCCCCACGACTCGGCGCGCTGGTCGAGCCGCATATCGCGGCCGTTGCGCAGGGGATGGATTCGCTGCGCCGGCCGCGGCAATACGCCGCTATCGCCGGGGTCTCGTTACTGTTGCACCTGAGCTATGCGGGGCTGATCTATGTGGGCTATTGGGGGATGGGGCTGACGGCCGCGTATGGCTTGGGTGTCGAGGCCGCGTTGTTGACCATGGTAGTCTCGGCGGTATCTTTTTTTGTGCCGACGCCAGCCGGCATTGGGCCTTTTCACTTCTTCTTTAAAGAAGCGCTTACCACTTTTTACGCTGTGCCGCCGACCGAGGCGTTGGCTTGCGCGACGGTCGTCCACGCAACGTATAACTTAACGTATCTAGTGGCGGGTGGACTGGCGGCCCTTGCGGTGCAGGGGCGGCGCTGGTGGCAGGATCGAAGCACTGCGTAAAGGCACCATAGCCGGTTTGCGATAAGGTCGCGAATTATTTAGGAAGTCAGCTTATAAAACGATAAATGCGAATATCAAGATTTATTGATTTATAAAATGCGACACAAGGCAATGCGAAAATCAATTTGGTTTTCGCGACTCTTGCCTACACTATTTTATATATTCCAATATAAGAGCATTGAGTTCGGTGAAATTCAGGAGCTTGAGTCTATGATCCTACAAATATTGTTATCGCTGTCGATTGCCGGTGTCCTATCGGCCCAGACGCTCGCATTGCATCAGACTGGTTTGAGCGATTCTGGCGAGATCGAAATTTCGGTCGTTGCTCAACTCAAGGGCACCATGGCGAGTGGTATCAGTTTTTATGTTGCGTTGCCCGAAGGGGTTTTTGAGGTGCTCGGGGTTGATCGGCCTTATGTGCAAGGGCCGCTATTGGCTCCCGCGGTAGAATTCATCAATAAGGCCATGCCCTTGGCAGAATCAATTGGCGCCCCTGCGGGCATGGTGATATTGCCCTATGCGGCTGTGCGCGGGGCGGGGGCCGATCGCGGCCGGACTGGCAAGGGGGTGGTTGCCCGTTTTTCGTTGCGCCCGCTGGCCCCGGGGCCCCAATGGGTGCGCTTGATCAGCACGCCGATTTACGAGAGCAAAATAGTCTTGCATGATGGGGTTGGAGAACAGGTTTTCCAGAATTTAGTCGATATCGAGTTGGGGGGGAGTGGGGCGGAACGAGAAAAGCGGGCCGGTGACGGTCGGCGCAGTTGGGCCGAGGTTAAGGCCGGGTGGTTAACGCCTGTGGCCCCATAGGGCATCGGGCATAGGGCCAATGCGATTTTTTTCAACGGGAGATAGATAGATGGGGACGGAGGTGAATGATAACCGGCCTGACTGGGACGAGTATTATATGCGTATCGCGATGGCGGTCCGTGCGCGTGCCAACTGCATGGGCAATCGCGTCGGGGCGATCTTGGTGCAGAACGACCGCATCATTTCGACCGGTTATAACGGCACTCCGCACAATATGGTTAATTGTCTCGACGGGGGGTGCGATCGCTGCGCGCACCGAGAAAAATACGCGTCGGGCAAGGATTATGACTTGTGTATCTGCGTGCATGCCGAACAAAACGTGCTTTTGGCTGCGGCCCGATTCGGCATCGCGACGGAAGGGGCCGTTATGTATTCGACGATGCGCCCCTGCTTCGGCTGTACCAAGGAGATCCTCCAGGCCAGTATACGCGGGGTGTATTATCTGCACGATTGGGTCTATCCCAATATAGAGCGGCAAGCCGGGTACGAAGATTTGCAGTCCTTTTTGCCGGGCGGGGTTAATCCCGTCGCTTTGACGGATCCCGATGCGGTATGGGCGGTCTCGGCCTTGCGTTAGGACGGTTGATGCAGGTAGTCTATTGTCGGCAGGAGTATACCCGTCGCGGTCTGCCGACAGTCTTTAAGATGCTGTCCTTTGCTGAGTCGACCGACTTGGACGAGCTGTTTGCGGCCGATGCTTATCTCTGTGCGGCAGAGACCAGCGTGCAATTCTGCGCTTAAAATGATATTGCGGAATCGGGTGTGTGTGAGTCGGCGGTTTGGGACCACCCCGATCCAGCCTGATTTGCAGCGATGTGCAAGTGAACGAAGTCGCGCCGGATCGGCGCGACTGTTTGGCCGACATTCTAAGCCATATTGTCCCGCTGTCGGTTATGTCTTGTTATATGCGAAGGCAAACCGGTAGCTTACGGGATCGGGGGCGCTTGTGGCTTATTTACAGGTCATGTGGGAGAATGACGCGGCTTGGCATTAATATACCCGTTTCACTTTTTCCGAGGTCTATCGCAATTGGTATCGGATACGAGCGATTTAGCGTCGTCCGGGCTCTTTTATTGGCATTGGCAACAAGCAGGCATTTTTTTAATATCTATGACCAAATTCTTGGTCTATAGCCATACAGATCGAAGAGAAAGACCTTTATGTGCGGAGTCCTTGTTGTCAGTCTATGCCTTTTCGCGGTGGGAGCAGTTGGTGGTGAACCGATCGCGGTTGCGACGGTGGCCAGTAAACCGCAGCTCGATGGAGTCTTAGTTGAGTGGGGGGCTCCAGAGCGGATCGCGGTCGTCGCCGGTGGCGATCGGGTAGGTGTCCGTGGGGCGTTTACCAGCGACGAAGATCACGAGGCCGATGTCTATCTGATGTGGGACGCCGATTATATCTATGTCGCGGTCGCCGTTGTCGATGATATCATTGACGTCGCTCGGATCGAACCCGGTAAGAACGAGTGGAAGGGCCCTTCGGGCCAGCGCAAGGACAGGATGTTTTATTACGATCATCTGAAGATCTTCTTGCGTGGGCCCGAGCGACCGTTAGGGCATAATCTTTGGCTGAGCCCGGCCGAAGGCACACCCTATTTCTGGGGGGGCAGTCAGCGCGGTAAGACCTCGGAGCGGGTGCCGGTTGAGGTGGGTGGGGCGATGCGGGACCACCTTTACACCTACGAAGTGGCTATCCCCTGGGCCTGGTTGAATCTTTATCCGCAACCCGATATGGTACTCGATGCGCTTTTTCTTCTGCCCGATTCGGATCTGCCGGGACAGGAGATCCGCAAAAAAGTGAAGGAGGGCAACAAATGGGTCTGGTGGCAGGGCAAAGTGCAGCTCAAAGGGCGGCCGCCCGGTTTGAAAGAGCGGCCAAAGGAACAGGTCGTTGAAGAGGAGATCGCGAAGATGGCCCGCGAGATTACGGTGCCAAAAGTAAAAGTCGCACCGGCGGTGCCTGAAGCGGTAGCCAAACAAGAGGTGCCCGCCGCAGCCGATCAGGCGAGTGTTGCGGCAGGTGCCGCTGCTTCGGTTGCCATGGACGGATCGGCAGGAACAGCGGTTGCCGTGGAGGTGCTGACGGGCGCGGGAAACGCGCAATCTTCATCGATATCTACAATTACCTCACAGCTGAACCGCCGTCTCTTGGCCCGGGAGGCGGAGGCCTCCGCAGCGCCGGCTTGGGCCCAGGCGCTCAATAATGACCGGGATATCTCCAGTGCCCAGGTCGATTCGCTCTACTATCGCTTGATCTTTACGCTCAAGCGGTTGACGGCCGAGAATATCAACGCCCGCACCGACGGTTTGGTGATGGATATCGCCGAATACGCCGGTGTTTGGCGAGCGCAGGCGCAGGTTTTCTTGCAAGCGTTGCTCACTGACGCGATTGCAGATCTTCCCAATGAGGAGGGGCGATTGCGGCCGCAGATTTCGGCGGCGGCGATAGCGGCCGGTGTAGACGGCGACAAGGCCCTGCGAATGGTGCAGACCCTCTGCCGCCAGATGTTGAAAGTTTATGTTGATGGGAAGGTCTCACTGTCGGAAACGTTGCTCGACAAGGCTCGGCGGCGGGCGAAATTATCCGAAGATGAGACGCGGGCCCTGCTTGTCGAACTAGCGCGTGAAAGGTAACACGGTCTATGGGCACTCACGAGAAAACCACCGCGGCCGACGAGCAGATCGCTGGCGCTGATGGGGCCCCATCAGATTCGCCAAGTATTGAACCCATAATACTCAGTATCGGATAACATGCCCGTATTTTCGCTCGATTATTTGCGCCGGGTTGGCGCATCAGTATTTACCGCCGCTGGCGCTACACCGGCGGCGGCCGATGTGGTGGCTGGCCTCTTGGCCGACGCCAATGCCGTTGGCCACGATTCGCATGGCGTCATTCGTATCCCACAATATGTCGCGACCATCGAAAATGGCGATATAGACCCCGGGGCGTCGGTTGCCGTCACGCGCGAGACGGCGGTCTCTGCCGTCTTGGACGGCCAATGGGGCTTTGGTCAGGTCGTGATGAATCACGCCGTCGAATGGGCGCTTGAACGGGCCGGTCGTTATGGGGTCGCCGCAGTGACGGTCAAAAATGCGAATCACATCGGCCGCTTGGGCAGTTATATGCAACGAGTCGCCGAAGCGGACATGATCGGCTTACTCTGCACCAACTCGCATGGTGGTGGTTCGATCGTGGCGCCCTGGGGAGGTAAGGCCGGGCGTTTGGGCACGAACCCGCTGGCGGCGGGTTTTCCGGGCGCGGAGGGCGGGTCGCTAGTGTTGGATATGACGACCAGCGTTGTGGCGGAGGGCAAGGTGCGGATCAAGCGCAATCGCGGTGAGCCGGCGCCTGCCGGGTGGATTGTCGATGCCGAGGGGGCTGCTTCGACGGACCCTGAGGATTTTTACGGTGAGCCGCGCGGGAGCCTATTGCCTTTCGGCGGTTCAATGGGGCATAAAGGCTACGGTTTGGGGGTGGTCGTCGAGCTTTTAGGTGGGGCGTTGAGTGGGGCGGGTTGCGCGCGGGGTAAGAACGTGCGCAATGGCAATGGCAATTTTTTGTTGGTAGTCGATATTGCGCGCTTTCAACCCTTGGTAGAGTACAAAAGCCAGATCAAAGCGTATATCGAATATTTGAAAGCGACGCCCAAGGCCGATGGCTTTGCCGATATTCTGTTGCCGGGTGAACTGGAGGAACGCGAGCGCGACCGCCGTCGGGACGGCATTTTTGTCGAAGACGAGACCTGGGCGCAGGTCCTTGAATGCGGAGGGCGGGTGGGCGCGGAATTACCGGAGCCAGGAGCTTGAGCGAAAGGGTGCAGGCGCTGCTGGCGGAGGGGGTCGAACAAGGGCACCACTTAGGCGCGCAAATCTGCGTTATCCACGATGGACGGGAGATCGTACATACGGCCTTGGGGGAAGCCCGGCCGGGTGTGGCCATGACGACCGAGCACTTGGTACACTGGTTTTCGGCCGGCAAACCCATTGCCGCCGTGGCGTTGGCACAGTTGTGGGAACGTGGTTTGTGTGCTTTGGACGATCCGGTCGCCTTGTATATCCCCGAATTTGCGCAACACGGCAAGCAGGCGATTACCCTGCGCCATGTACTGACGCATACCGGAGGGTTCCGCTCGTGGGTGGACCTCGATTGGAGCGATGGGCCCTGGCAAGAAAATATCGCCCGGGTGTGCGCCGCGAAACCGGAGCGGGCCTGGGCGCCGGGGCGCAAGGCGGGTTATCACATAGCCTCGGGCTGGTATGTGTTGGGCGAAGTGATTCGCCGGATTGACGGTAGGCCTTTTGATCAGTACGCACGCGAAGAGATTGCGGTTCCATTGGGTATGGACGATACGTGGTTCACGCTCTCTCAGGATCGTTTTCGTGCCTATGGGGATCGCTTGGCGCCGATGTTTGATACGGAGGGTGCAAAATCCGCTATGGTGGAATTTTGGTGCGGGGAGTCGGGGGCCAGCAGGTTATTGCCGGGCGCCAGCAGCCGAGGACCCATACGGGACCTGGTCCGGTTCTACTCGATGCTATTGGACGGCGGCCAAGTGGCCGGTCGGCGCTTGCTCCTGCCGCAAACGGTCGAGGCGCTCGTTGCCCGTCATCGCACGGGCCTTTACGACCACACCTTCGGCCATCTCGTTGATTGGGGGTTGGGTTTTATCGTCAATTCTGGCGTTTATGGCTTGGGAACCGTACCCTACGGATATGGTCGCCATGCTTCGGCGCGGACTTTTGGCCACGGTGGGCACCAATCATCGACGGCCTTTGCCGACCCGGAGTTTGCGTTGATTGTAGCCTTGGCGGTTAATGGTATGCCTGGCCGAGCGATCCACCATCGGCGTTTTCTCGATTTGCTTTCGGTGTTGTATGAGGATTTGGGCCTCGCTGAAGTATGAGCGGAGCCCTGCTTTCTATTTTCGCGATGTATGCCCTTTGGCTATACTTGCTGAACGAGCGCCGTAGGCCCTGTTGGGCGCGGCGCTTTCCCGTTTTCTCTTTATGTGAAAGGATGCTGTATGAAAGCGTCTGATATCTTCGTTAAAGCCCTTGAACACGAAGGTGTCGAATTTATCTTCGGCATCCCAGGTGAAGAGAACCTGGACCTGCTCGAATCGCTGCGCACTTCTGAGCAGATCAAGCTGATCCTTAACCGCCACGAACAGGCGGCGGGTTTTATGGCCGCGACTTATGGCCGTCTCACTGGCAAGACGGGGGTTTGCATGGCGACATTGGGGCCGGGTGCGACCAACTTTGTCACCGCGGCGGCCTACGCGCAACTCGGGGCGATGCCGATGATGATGATTACTGGCCAGAAACCGATTAAGTCGAGTAAGCAGGGGCAATTTCAGATCGTCGATATTGTCGAAATGATGAAGCCCCTGACGAAGTATACGCAACAGATCGTTAGCGGCGAGAATGTGTCCTCCAAGATCCGTGAGGCCTTCCGCCTCGCAGAAGAGGAGCGGCCTGGGGCCGTGCATTTGGAACTGCCCGAGGATATCGCCCGCGAAGATACGGAGTTACAGCTTTTTCCCAAGAATAGAGTGCGCCGACCGGTACCTGAGGAAAAGGCCATCGCCCAGGCTGCGGAAATGATTGAGAAGGCCGAAAGACCACTGCTACTTATCGGTGCGGCGGCCAACCGCAAGCGCACCTCCAAAATGCTTTTTAACTTTATTCGCGATACGGGCATTCCCTTCTTTACCACCCAGATGGGTAAGGGGGTCGTCGACGAACGACATCCACTTTTTTTGGGCAATGCCGCCCTATCGGCAAAAGATCCGCTGCACTGCGCTGTCGGCCGTGCTGACTTGATCATCAATGTTGGTCACGATGTCGTTGAAAAACCGCCTTTCTTTATGGTCGGTGACGAGTTGCAGGTCATTCATATCAACTTTTCGTCCGCCTCGGTTGACCCCGTTTATTATCCGCAGTTGGAGATCGTCGGTGATATCGGCAATAGCATTTGGCAGTTGTTGTTGCGTATTGACAAGCAACCGAACTGGGACTTCAGCTATTATATGAAGGTCAAAGAGTGGATCGACGAGATCCGCGATACCGGTATCGATGAACCGAGCTTTCCAGTCGTGCCACAGCGCCTGGTCGCCGATGTGCGCCGGGCGATGCCAGATGACGGGATTATCTGTCTCGATAACGGAGTCTATAAAATTTGGTTCGCGCTCAATTATCGCGCACATGAACCGAACACCGTTTTGTTGGACAATGCCTTGGCGACAATGGGAGCGGGTTTACCCTCGGCGATGGCCGCCAAACTGGTCGAACCCGACAAAAAGGTCATGGCCATATGTGGCGACGGCGGTTTTATGATGAACTCGCAGGAGTTAGAAACAGCCGTGCGGCTGGGCATGGATTTAGTGGTCTTGGTGCTTAGGGATGACGGTTATGGCATGATTAAGTGGAAGCAAGCCGATATGGGTTTTGACAATTGGGGCTTAGACTATGGCAACCCCGACTTCGTCAAATACGCCGAAAGCTATGGCGCCCATGGGCATCGCATTGGCTCGACCGAAGAGTTGCTTACGACGCTCGAAAGCTGCCTCAATGCGAAGGGGGTGCATTTGGTAGAATGCCCAGTCGACTACTCGGGGAATGCGGACCTCTTGATCAAGGAGTTGGTCTGTCCGGCATGAGCGGTCGCCGTGCGGTAGTTGTCGGGGGAGATGCGGCTGGCATGAGCGCGGCGAGCCAAATGCGGCGCACTGATCCGACGCTCGAAGTGCTAGTACTCGAAAAAGGCGATTTTGTTTCCTACGGGGCCTGTGGGATGCCCTATTATATCGCCGGTGAAATCGCTAAGGCGGAAGACCTGCTCGTCTCGAGCCCGGAGGAATTCGCTGCGCGCGGTATCGACGTGCGTTGTGGGTACGAGGTCAAGGAAGTGCGTGCCGGAGCGCGGGTGCTCGTCGGCGAAACGGCTGCCGGACAGTCTTTTTCCGAGCGCTTCGATTATCTGGTGCTGGCGACCGGCGGCAAGGCGGTAGTGCCCACTGTGCCTGGCGCGGATTTGGCCGGAGTACATACGCTGCGCAGTTTGAATGACGGGATTGCCTTGCGCGAAGTGCTCGACCGCGGGCGAGTGCGGCGGGCCGTTATCGTCGGTGCTGGTTTTATCGGCCTCGAACTAGCGGAAGCTTTAGCCAAACGCGGGGTACAGGTGCAACTGCTCACTCGTTCTGAGCGTTTGCTCAATGGCTTTGAGCGCCCATTCGCGCAGCCATTGTTCGACGAATTGTTTCGCCATGGGGCCGAACTGATTGTCGGTGAGCAAGTTGAGGGCATCGAAGGTCGCAATGGGCAGGTCGTCGCAGTGTCGACGGATAAGGGTCGTTATGCCGCGGACCTAGTGCTTTTGGCTACCGGGCTCGAACCCGGGGCCGAATTGGCGCGTTCGGCGGGTATCGCCCTAGGGCAGAGCGGAGCGATTGCCGTCAATGATCGCATGAAGACCGATGTGGTCGGCATCTGGGCTGCGGGCGATTGCATTGAAGTAAAACACGTGGTTACCGGCGAACCGGTTTATGCACCCTTGGCGCTGACGGCCAATCGCACCGGTCGTATTGCCGGCGACAATGTAGGTGCGCAGAGCGCGGGCAAAACTTCTTCCCAGCGTTTTCGCGGCACGGCGGGAACCCTCATCGCCAAAGTATTTGGTTTTACGGCCGCGCAGACTGGGCTGACGCTGCTCGAAGCTGAGCGGGCCGGTTTTTCAGCATCCGTTTTTACCCGCCAGAGTCGGACGCGAGCTAGATACTATCCGGGTGCCGAGTCATTGTGGTCGCGGATTGTGGTCGACCGCACTACCCGGCGTCTGCTCGGGGCGCAGGTCCTGTCGCGGGAAGGGGTGGCCGGGCGGATCGACGTCTTTGCCACCGCGCTATTTAATCGCATGAGCATCGACGAGATCTATGATCTCGACCTGGCCTACGCGCCGCCTTATGGGCCGGTTTATGATCCAGTGATCGATATCTGCGGCCACGCGATGCTCCAACTATAGGCGGTGCAACCGATGTGGAGGATGAGATGTCTACGGCTATTCTGAACAAAATTTATATCTACCCGGAAAAAGATGCGCCCTGCCAGGAGCTGGAAGCCTGTGAAGCGCTTGCGGAGAGTGGCCTAGCAGGTGATCGTCGACGTTCTCGGCGGCGGTCGGTGACCCTATTGTCGAGCGAGGTTTGGGCGGATACCATCGCGGGCCTGGGCACGGATCTGCCGCCGGTGACCCGGCGGGCTAATTTGCTGGTCAGTGGCGTGGATCTGCAAGCGGCGGTTGGCCGGCGTTTGCAGATCGGTGAGGTCGTGTTGAAGGTCTGGGGCGAGACCGAGCCATGCCAGAAAATGGATGATAAACTCGAGGGGTTACAGCAGGCGCTCGCACCCGAAATGCGCGGCGGTGTTTGCGCGGAAGTAGAGCAGGAAGGCCGGCTCAGGGTCGGTGACGAGATTCTGTTGGTGGAGTCCGCCTCCTAGTGGCTGTTGTCCCAGGCTTGGTCTATGTCGCGGGCAATGCGGCGCTCGATATGCTTGTGCGCGACGTGTCGGCACTCGATGTGCCCGCCGAAGATGCCTGGGGGGCCAATGTGCAATTGCTGTCGCGCCCAATCGAAGCCGCATTAGGCGGTTGTGGTGCGGCTCCGGCGTATGTGTTGGGACACTTGGGGCAACGGGTGGTGCTCAATAGCAATATCGGCGACGACGCGTGGGGACAGATGCTGACGGGCTGGCTGGCGGGAGCCGGGGTTGAGTGTGCGAAAAATATCGATGCGGCAACGGCGGCACATGTTATCGCGCTACAACCCGACGGCCGCCGGCGTTCCTTTTACTATGCGGGTTCAAGGGTGGATTGGAGTCGTTCGCTTGTAGGGGAGACTCCGGAATGGTTTTTAGCTTCGGGATACGGCAAAGTCCAGCTCGCGGATTTGCGGGAATTGCACCGGGTTTGCGGTGAGTTGCGTCAACGCGGTGCGCAAGTGCTCTTCGACTCGAGCCCCTGGTTCGCCGGCCGGGTGGAAGTGGCCGATATGCATGCGCTTTGGGCCCAGGTCGACTGTTTGTCGGCGACCGAGGATGAATTGGCCGCATGGGTCAAAGGGCCCGATTGTGCGGCTTTGGCGGAGGAGGTTTTGCTGCACGGGGTGGCTAAGGTGGTGGTCAAGCGGGGTGGGCAGGGTGCTTTCTACGCCGACCGCGATGGCAGGCGGGGAAAAGTCGAGGTTGAATCGGTTGCGGCGGCTAATACCGTGGGGGCTGGGGATAGCTTTAATGGCCGGTTGGTTTTCGGTTTGTGCCGGGGGGAGGTTTTGGAAACGGCGGTCAACGAAGCGGCGGCTTTGGCGACGCGGGTGGTGCGTGGTGGCCGGGGTGTGTTAGGGATGGATGGTTGAGGTTGCGTAGATTGGGCTGGTTGTTCGTCGTGGTTTTATTGCCGATATTGGCTGGCGGTTTTATCTCGCAATGCTTGAGATGGTAGGTCGCTGCAAAATCAATTCGAGTTGATTTAAAGGGGTAATATGTCGCAAGAACATCCCATTGTCATGATTCTGGGCTGGCGTTCGGGTTCGTCGAGTTTGACCAAGGAATTGTACGAGAAGGGCTACCCGCTCACACCGCCTTTGGACGTGCGTCCCATGGAAGGGCACCAGCCGGAGGGACATTACGAAAATTCTGAGGTCCAACAGATCAATGAGGCGCTGTTGGCCCATTTTCAGATGAATGTGTTTACGCCGGGTATCTTGCCCTTTGTCAATGCGGATGTGGTGGAAAATTGGTTGGGTCAACATCCCGAGCCGGTGATTGCTAAGGATCCGCGTTTCGCCTTTACCTGGCCGGTGTGGAAGACTTCGACGAGGAGGCGGGTCGTTTTCGCCTGGACGAATCGCGACAAGGAAACACAGGTTGGTTCAATTATTCGCTGGTACAAGATTCCCCAGGACGGGGCGAAGGCGTGCGTTGCGATGCATGATATCGGGGCACAATTGGCTTGTGAAAGACACGAGTCGGTAGAGGTCGATGTCAAAGACCCGCAAAGAGTCGAGAAGGTCGAGGCCTTTCTCCGCCAATTCGTGCAGCCGGCGTCGGAGTGAGCGGGGCGGCAAGATGGGGCGGTGATATGTCACTATTGAGGGAACATGATTTGCGAGTGCAAAAAGGAGAATGGCTTTGAGTGATTTTTATGAGAGGTCGACGATCGTGCACGAACATTTACGCGGCAAGATCGGTATAGTTAGCAAGATGCGGATCGAGTCGCAGGATGACTTGTCCATCGCCTATACACCCGGGGTGGCTGGTCCCTGTCTGAAAATCGCGGAAAACGGTGCGCTGGCTCGCGAGTTGACCATTAAGCGCAATACGGTGGCGGTGGTCACGGATGGTTCGGCGGTATTGGGCTTGGGCAATATCGGCCCGCTGGCGGCGCTGCCGGTGATGGAGGGCAAGGCCCTGTTGTTCAAGGAATTCGCCAATATTGATGCATGGCCGATTTGTCTGGATACGCAAAATGCCGATGAGATCATCGAGACCGTGCGGCGTATTGCGCCGGGTTTCGGTGGGATTAATCTCGAAGATATTTCGGCGCCGCGTTGCTTTGAGGTAGAAAATAGCCTGCAGGATCTGGGGATTCCGGTCTTTCACGATGATCAACACGGTACGGCGATTGTACTCTTGGCGGGGTTGATTAACGCTTGCCGGGTGCTCGGTCGTGATTCGGCGAGATTGAAGGTGGTGATCAGCGGTGCAGGTGCGGCGGGCACCGCCATCGCGAAACTATTGCGCGGCATTAATGTTACCGACGACGCTTGGGCACCGGTCGAGGATTTGGTTGTCTGCGACTCGCGTGGAGCGATCCATGCCGGTCGCGAGGGGTTGTCGCCGGAAAAACAGGCCCTGCTCGATTATACCAATAGCCAAGGCCACACTGGCAGCGTGCACGAAGTTTTAGAGGGGGCGGATGTTTTTATCGGCGTTAGCAAGGGCGGCTTGTTGGACGGCGATGATATCAAGCGCATGGCCAAAGACCCCATTATTCTGGCGATGGCCAACCCCGAACCCGAAATTATGCCGGATGTGGCGCTGGCGGCCGGGGCGGCGATTGTCGGCACGGGGCGCAGCGACTTTCCGAACCAGGTTAACAATGTGCTGGCCTTCCCCGGGATCTTCCGTGGGGCCCTCGACGCCGGGGCCGTGGCGATCAATGGGGCGATGAAGATTGCAGCGGCGCATGCGCTAGCCGATGCAGTCGCTGAGCCGCTTGCCGAGCGCATCCTGCCGCAACCATTGGATCGTTCGGTCGCACCGCTGATCGCCGAGGCGGTGCGCCGGGCGGCGACTAAAAGTCCTTGACATAATTTGCGATCTGCCGATACTTTGTACGGAACTTAACTGCACTAAATACGGAGGTTACCCCTAGATGTCTGCTCTGTTTCCGGCCGCGCCGCTATGGCGCCATGTGTTGTCACCGGCAGAGAAGATGTCTGCCCCATCCATCACTGGCTCGACTACTACCAAGGCGACTACGCGCGCCAAATAGTATCGACGGTCACTGGATATTTTCGATCCTCCCCGCTGTCGACTTTTGACAGGGGGGCATTTTTAATGCCTGAAAATTAATAAGTCTACTTGTAATGGGAGTGAAAAATGTTAATCAAAGTACCACAGGGGCAAGACATCGAATACGCCGGCGAAGGCACGCTCAAAGAGATCTTCGTCGAATTGGACAAAGGGCTGTTGAAAAAATACATCGCTGCCCGCGCAGAAGGCGAGCACGTGGATTTTCATACTCGGTTGCGCAGCGATGCGGAGGTCGAGTTGATCCCTTGGGATGCTGAAGAGGCGGCTTGGATTTATCGCCATAGCATGTCGCATGTGTTAGCCCAGGCGGTGGTGCGCCTATTTCCCGAGGCGCAATTGGCCATCGGCCCGGCGATCGAAGATGGGTTCTATTATGATTTCGACGTGGAGGAACCATTTACACCGGAAGATCTGAAGAATATCGAGAAGGAGATGAAGCGGGTCATCAAGCAGAACCACAAATTTGAACGCGTCGAGGTTTCGCGCGAGCAGGCGTTGGAGAAAATCGGTGATGCGACTTATAAAAACGAACTGCTCGCTGATTTGGCCGAAGACCAGACGCTGTCCTTCTACCAAGATGGTGAATTTGTCGATTTGTGCAGGGGACCGCATATGCTGGGCACCGGCCAGGTAAAGCACTTCAAGCTGTTGAGTGTAGCCGGGGCCTATTGGCGCGGTGATGAAAGCCGCAAGATGTTGCAGCGTATCTATGGCACGGCCTTTGCCACCCGCGAAGCTTTAGATCAACATATTGCGATGCTGGAAGAGGCCAAAAAACGCGATCACCGATTATTGGGCAAGCAGTTGGAGCTTTTTCATATCGACGAAGAAGTCGGACAGGGGTTGGTTCTGTGGATGCCGAATGGGGCGGTGGTGCGCACTGAGCTACAGAATTTCATATCGGCTGAACTGCGGCGCCAGGGGTATAAGCAGGTGTATACACCGCATATCGGCAAGCTCGACCTCTACCGCACGAGCGGGCATTTCCCGTACTACCAGGACGGTCAGTATCCTCCGTTTATAGAAAAGGACCATTTGCGCAAGTTGGCGGATGAGGGTTGTTCCTGCGGTGATCTCGCCAGTCAGATGGAGGCGGGGGATATCGACGGCTATCTGCTCAAGCCGATGAACTGCCCGCACCATATTAAGATTTTCGCTTCCAAGGCCCACAGCTATCGCGATCTGCCGGTGCGCTTAGCGGAGTTCGGCACGGTGTATCGTTGGGAGCAGTCGGGCGAGATCGGCGGCATGACGCGGGTGCGCGGTTTTACCCAGGACGATGCGCATCTGTTTTGCATGGAGGAACAGGTCGCCGAAGAATTGCTACAATGCCTGGAATTGGTCAAGATCATCTTTGGCACTCTGGGCATGGCCGACTATCGGGTGCGTGTCGGTTTGCGTGATCCCGACAGCAGTAAATACGTCGGTGAGCCCGCCAAGTGGGACCGCGCCGAAGAGGCTTGTCGGCAAGCCGCTGAGTCGTTGGGGGTCCCCTTTAGCGAAGAACCGGGGGAAGCGGCGTTCTACGGACCCAAGATCGACTTCGTGGTTAAAGACGTCGTTGGCCGCGAATGGCAATTGGGCACAGTGCAGGTCGATTATAACCTGCCCGAACGCTTTGGGCTCGAATATGCCGGCGCTGACGGGCAGATGCATCGCCCGGTCATGATTCACCGCGCGCCCTTTGGTTCGATGGAGCGCTTTGTCGGTGTATTGATCGAACATTTCGCCGGAGCTTTTCCGGTGTGGTTGGCACCGGTGCAAGCGGTGGTGCTACCGATCGCCGAACGCCATGCCGAGTTTGGGGCGGAGGTCCGGAAAGAGCTGTTGGCGGCCGGGATCCGGGTTGAACTCGACGCGGCCAGCGAGACGCTCAACAAGCGAATTCGCCAAGCTCAGATGAAGAAGGTGCCCTATATGTTGATTGCGGGGGATCGCGAGGTTGAAGAGGGCCAAGTCTCAATTCGTCTGCGCTCGGGCGAAAACCTAGACGCACTCTCGGTTGCGGATGCGGTCGCGATGATGACTGAGAAGGTCGCACAAAAGGCTGAAGTCTAAAAAATAGCAACGCCCTGGAACCATTGTTGGGACTCGACTTGCTGGAAAACGGCGATAGTGACGCGGCGTTCTGGTTTACCGAATTTGATTGCCAGGACGATTGGGTGATGGGGGGCGATCGCGCGGGGGACTCTCTGGGGGTATTCGATTTTTTCGCGAGTCCCAGTTCGACTTCAAGCTGCGGCAGGGGGACGAAGGTTTGTGAAAAAATATCCACTAGGATGACGGCTCGATCGCCGGTGATTGCGGCGGGCCGGTGGCTAATGCCCATTGAAGGGGTTCGAAAATTGGGCTGAGCGATTTACCTTGATAGCGAAGGTCCACCAAGGACGCTATTTTAGGGGTTATGAGATTATTCAGCCGAACGCGCTATATCATCGGGGTTTTTTGGTACTTTCGTTATTATGTCCTGTGCACGGGGCTGGCAATGGCCTTTTGGGATACGGGACTGATCAAACCCTTCCGTTTTTTTGTCGTACTGGTGCACGAGGTCAATCACGCGGCGGCGGCTTTATTGACCGGTGGCGAGGTCGTCGAGATCCGCACGCATTGGAATGAGTCGGGCCACACCTTGGCGCGCGGCGGGATCTATCCGCTGATCAGCGCGGCGGGTTATGTGGGTTCGGCATTGATCGGTTCGTTATTGATTTACACCGGGCTTTACCCGCAGGCGCAGCGTTTTGTATTGTTGTGCATCGGTGCGGTCTGTATGGGCATGACGATGGCGTATACCCCCTTGGGGGGTGTTGACTTTTTTCTCGGCATCGGCGGCGGTTTTGTGCTCTGCGCGATGGCGATAAAGTCACAGCGGATGGCCAGGGTCGGGTCGGTGTGGATGGGAGTGATGCTCTGTTTGTATAGTTTATTCGATTTCCGTACTGACCTTTGGTATCACGCGGAGCGGACCGACGCGGGGCTTTTGTCGGCTTATTGGGGCCTCGATCCCCTGCAGGTGCCCTACCTGGCTTATTTGATCGCTCTGAGCTGGGTCTTGTTGTCGCTAGCGTGTATGTATCGGGCGATGCGCGCATTGGTCTTAAAAAGAAAATCTTGACCTTATGCGTCTATTGTTTCTACCTTCAGCAAAATTCATGAAAAACAACACGCACCATAGCTTCGTTCCGTCTTCCGTACGGGTATTCGCACTGGGCGATAGACGGGGGTGCGTCTCGTAAACTGACTGAGAAATTCATCCGCATCCGCCGTCGATTTAATCGACGGCGTTTTTTTATGATTAAAAGAAAGTGAATGCCATGTTTGTGATGGAGTTTAAAAGAAGGGCTGAGATCAACTAATACTGGTCGTCGATACAGTATGTTCGGTAGCGGTATGTGCAAAGTGGATGGCGTGGGTGAAACGGTAGACATCGATTTGCACCGGATTGAGGGGCGGTCGGTATTTCGGTTGAGTGGAGTGGTTTGATGGGCTAAGTTATCCAGATTACATAGAATTGCAAGATCTGGGTAATTTGACGCATTGAGACTGTGAATGGATGATCGGGAGAAAAGTAAAGAAGAGCTCTCTTGGGAACTGACCGCGCTCAAGGTGCGGTTGGCAAAACTGGACTTTATAGAGGCTGAACGCGGTGCGGCTGAGGAAGAGTTACGTCGGAGCGAAGAGCGTTTTCGCATGGCGGTGGAGTGTTTGGATGAAGGCCTGTTGATCACCGACTTGGACGATGTGGTGCTCTATGTCAATTCACGTATCAGCGAAATGACCGGCTATGCCCAGGATGAGATGATCGGTCGACCGGCCTATGAGCTTATTCTGCCGTCGGATCAGTGGCCTGATCTCCGGCAACGCAACCAGCAGCGCAGTGAAGGGCGTTCCGATTGCTCTGAGATGCAGGTGGTGCGCAAGGACGGCAGCCGGTTTTGGATCGAGAGCAATGCGATGCCCTACCTCGATGGTGCTGGCGAGGTCATCGGCACGCTGGGGGCGATAACTGATATAACACAGCGCAAGGAGGTGGAGCGCCAACTGCAGCAATCGCTGGAGGACAAGGAGGTGTTGCTCAAGGAAATACACCATCGGGTGAAAAATAATCTCCAGGTTATCTCTAGCTTGCTAGACTTGCAGGCACAGCACTTTTCCGATGACCGGATCCGCGCCGCTTTCACCGATAGCCAAAATCGGATTCGATCGATGGCGCTGATCCACGAACTGCTCTATCGCTCGACCGATCTGGCGCAGATCGATATGGGCGAATACATTCAGGATCTGGCGATGAGCCTGTTTAGCTCCTATGGCGACGAGATCAGCGATGTCGCGCTGCAAACGGACATAACCTCCGTAGTGCTTGATGTAGACCAGGCGATGCCCTGCGGTTTTATTGTCAACGAGTTGGTTTCCAATGCGCTGAAATATGCCTTCGCAGATGGGCGCAAGGGTGTGTTGTTTATCGGACTCAGTGGCGGATCTGGCGATAGCGTAGAGATGGTAGTGCGCGATAATGGTGTGGGCTTGCCGCCCGGCTTCGATTGTCAGCAGTCTACTTCATTGGGGTTGCGTCTGGTGCATACTTTGGTGGAGCAATTGCGCGGGAAATTACAGGTGGTGGGCGATGGTGGTGCGGAGTTTAAGGTGTGTTTTGCTATAACAAAAAATGAATCAAAATAGAGGAGAGGGTAGATCCATGAGAATGAGCCGGCTTTTTAGCCAGACCTTGCGCGATATAACCGCCGACGCCGAAGTGGCGAGCCACCAGCTATTGTTGAGGGCGGGTTTTATCCGTCAATTGGCCAGCGGGATCTTTAGCTATTTACCGCTAGGGCATAAAGCCCTACGCAAGGTAGAGGAGATTATCCGCCGGGAGATGGACGCGATCGGGGGGCAGGAGATCACGATGCCCGTGGTACACCCGGCCGAAATTTGGCAACAGACCGGTCGCTGGTACGAGGTCGGCTCGGAGATGAGTCGTTTTAAGGATAAGAACGACCGCGATATGGTCCTGGCGATGACGCATGAGGAAGTCGTCGCCGACCTAGTCAGCCGCGAGATTCATTCCTACAAGCAATTGCCCCAGTTGGTTTATCAGATCCAGACGAAATGGCGCGATGATCCTCGGCCCCGTTCCGGCCTTATCCGGGTCCGCGAGTTCACGATGAAGGACTCCTATAGCCTCGACGCTGATTGGGAAGGCTTAGACAAGCAGTACCGGGTCCACTATCAGAGCTATTTCAATATTTTCAACCGCTGTGGCCTCGATGTGATCGCGGTCAGTTCCGATACCGGGATGATGGGCGGCGAGATGGCGCACGAGTATATGTATTTGACGCCGATCGGCGAAGATACTTTGCTGCTATGTGATGGCTGCGGTTATGCCGCAAATCGCCAGATTGCGACCTTCGCCAAAAAAGCTAATCCGAAAGAAGAGCCCGCTGTACAGGAGAAGATCGCCACGCCGGGTACGGCGACCATCGATGATTTGGCCAGGTTGCTCGACATGCCCGCCAGTAAGACTGCCAAGGCGGTGTTTATGATGGCGACCGTCGGCAAGGGCGAGGAGAAGGAAGACAAGTTTATCCTAGCCGTTGTGCGCGGTGATATGGAGGTCAACGAGACCAAATTGGCCAATGCCGTTGGTGCGTTAGAGATGTGGCCGGCGAATGAGGCGGAGATTCGCGCGGTTGGCTCGGAGCCGGGGTATGGTTCGCCGATCGGGGTCAAGGGGGCGCTGATTATCGTCGATGACGCGGTGGCCTCAGCGACTAATTTGGTCGCCGGTGCCAATGAGCCGGGTTTTCACGTCAAAAATGTGAATTGTGGCCGGGATTACGAGGCCGAGCAAATCGTCGATATCGCCTCGGCACGCGAGGGGGACGGTTGCCCGCGCTGCGAGGCAGCGCTAAGGGCGGTACGCGGAGTTGAGACGGGCAATATCTTCCAGCTCGGCACCAAGTTTACCGAGGCGCTGGGTGGGAATTTTCTCGACGCCAATGGCAAGGCGCAGTCGGTAGTGATGGGTTCGTACGGGATCGGCGTCGGGCGGATGTTGGCCTGTATCGCTGAGGAATACAACGACGACAACGGGCTGGTCTGGCCGATTACGGTCGCACCCTTCCAGGTGCATATCGTATTATTGGCCAAGGGCGAAGGCGAGGCGCAGGACGTGGCGGAAAAACTCTATGGTGAATTGACAGGGCGCGGGCTCGATGTGCTCCTGGACGATCGCAAAGATAACCCGGGCGTCAAATTCAAGGACGCCGATCTTATCGGCATACCGGTGCGGGTGACGGTCGGCGACCGCGGTTTGAAAAACGGGATCGTCGAGTTCAAGTTGCGCCGGGAAGAGCAGCGGCTGGAGATACCGGTCGAAGATGCGTTTGAGCACGTCGTCGCGGCGGTCGAAGGTTTGTATAATGAGCTGGAAGAGCGGGTCGTCGAAGTCGAATACGAAAAATAAGCGGGGTTGGCCGATGGAAACGATACAATCGCTATTTGTCGAAGGGTATGCGGACCAAGTCAGCTACAAAGCAGGGGATACCGCGCGCTTTCACGTTTCGACCAGCGCAGAATCGTATGCGTTGGAGATTGCGCGTATCGGTGCCGAACGCGAGGTCGTCTGGCAACAAGACGGATTGTCGGCGGCGGTGTACTCGGTGCCCGAAGACGCCTCTTCGCACGGTTGCAATTGGCCGGTTTCTTGTGAGTTGGCAATACCTGCCGACTGGCAGAGCGGCTATTACGAACTCGTGTTCCGCGCCGAGGACCGAGGTGGTAAGTTTACCCAGCGCGGTCGCCGCACGGTCGAAAGCCAGGGCCTTTTTATCGTACGGCCGTCGGGGTCGATCAATAAAAAGATTCTTCTGCAATTGGCCACCAACACTTACGCCGCCTATAACAACTGGGGTGGATATGGCCTCTATGGTTATCACGGTCGCGGCGGTTTGCAGGGGCATCGCGTCTCTTTCGATCGGCCGATGGAAGGGTTATTTGATCGCTGGGAACGCGATTTCGTCGCTTGGGTCGAAGCGGCGGGTTATGCCATAGACTACTGTGCCAATTCCGATCTCGAATTTTATCCTGAGCTATTGGACAATTATAGTTTAGTGCTGAGTGTTGGGCACGATGAGTATTGGTCGGGGCCGATGCGCGATTCTCTCGAAGCCCGTATCGCCGGTGGGGGGAATGCCGCTTTTTTTAGCGGCAATTCCGTCTGCTGGCAGGTCCGTAGCGAGGAGGCGGGGCGGGCGCTTACTTGCTGGAAGCAGCTCTTCAATATGGACCCAGCGTACGCGGCAGGTGATTATGCGAATCTGTCTACCTTGTGGAGTCACCATTTGCTCGACCGGCCCGAAAACCAATTGACCGGTGTTGGTTTTCTCTATGGGGGCTATCATTTGAGCCACGGGCAATATATGGATGGCTCAGGCGCTTTTGAGGTGCATAGACCTGAGCATTGGGTTTTTGCAGGTACGGGTTTAAAACAGGGCGAGGAATTTGGCGGGGAGCATACGGTTGTCGGTTATGAGTGCGACGGCTGTGAGTTTACGATGGAAGGCGGGTTGCCGGTGCCAGTAGGTAGTCATGGGACGCCGAAGGATTTCACTATTCTGTCAACGGGATCGGCGCGCTGGCACCCCGATGACAGCGTATGGTATGAGCGCTGGGAGAACGGCCGGGAAGGCGCGGCGGTGATGGGGGTTTATACAAGAGGCGGCACGGTGTTCACGGCGGGGACGACGGATTGGCCGCACGGGCTTAAAGGCGACGAGCAGGTCGTGCGCATCACGCGGAACGTGCTGGACCGTTTGGGGCAGTAGAATGGATCTTCCCTATAGTATTGGGCTTTGCCCGGAGTGATTGAACCGAAGCCAGGCTGCTGCCATATTTAATTCATGATATGATCGGCCATGTAGTTTACTTATCCCAATCCTCCTCTGGCACCTGCGCGTAATCGTGCGGCTCGTAGCCGATCACTCTTTTCCCATGTTCCATATCGTAGAGCGGCCAGTTGCTACCCGAGACCCCGAAGACGGTTTCGAATTTGACGCCTGGGTGGGTCAGCGCCTGCTCGAAGACGCGCACGCAATCGCCGTGGCTCAAATGGTGCGGGTGCTCGGGCTGGTCGCGTTCGAGGCTGAAGTTGCCGATGCGCACGCAGACGAATTCCATATCGTGCTGGTGGGCGAAGGAATGCGCCAGGGCTTCGGCGAAGACCTTGCTGACGGTGTAGATGCCCACTGGTGTCGTCGTCATATCGATCGTGCGGGTCTGTCTGCGTGGGTAGAGCCCCAATACCCCGGCTCGGCTGGCGTAGGCGATGCGCTTGACTCCATTCTGGCGGGCGGCTTCGAAGACATTGTAGGTGCCGATGAAATTACTCTGCAGCATCGGCTGCCATTCGTTACCGCCGGGCAGGCCGCCGATATGGGCTATGGCGTCGATGTTGCGGGTGGCTTCGAGCAGGGTGTCGAAGTCGTCGAGGTCGGAGACGAAGGTGTCGTCGAGGTCGGGCATTTCCGCGCGGTCGTGGCCGCGGACTTGGTGACGGGCTTTGAGGCCTTGGGCAACGGTGGTGCCTACGCGGCCGGCGGCGCCGGTGACGAGTATGCGCATGGGATCGATCCTTCCAGTATGGGTGTTGTATGGCGTCCTAGTATTATTCCCTAAAATAGGTGCAGGTGGTCTGGTCGCGGGCAGCGTTTTTGGGGGTTTTCAGGCTCCTGGCCCCTTCGCCCCTCGGGCGCTTTCGCGACCACTCCCCCCGGCCCTTTCCCCCAACGACCTCCCCGAAAAAAACCTGCGTCACACCTTGCGACCGGACCTCGGAAAATCGAGCGTTTTCTGTGGGGTCCCTTGGTGCAATGATTGCGGCAGTCGTTCAAGAGCGGTGCAGGGTAAATAGCGGGGCCTCTGGTGGGCAGCCGAAGCGAAAGGGCAACCAGTGGCCTACGCCGGCGGTGGTATAGAGCTGCGTCTGCTCTTTGGCGTAATGGCCCCAAATATAGCGTTCTGGGAAGAATGGCTCGAGGGCGCTGCGGCCGGCTATACCGCATTGAAAGCCGTGCGTATGTCCGGCGAGGATCAGGTCGACGCCGCCGAGGGGTACGGCGTAGTCTAGGGCTTGCGAGCGGTGGCTCATTAATAAGGTGAAGGCATCGCTGGTCGAATCGCCGACGGCTTTTTCTACTGAGTTTTGCAGGTGCTGGTAGGATTCTTCACTGCGCAAAATACGCGGGTCGTCGACTCCACCCAAAAAGAGCGTCGCTTCGCCGACGGGTATCGATAATCCCTCGTCGACTAAGAGGGGGATTGTCGTCTTGTCGAAATGGCCGCGGATACGGCCGATGCCGCGGATATACTCGTGATTGCCCAGACTGGCGTAGACTCCGAGCGGGGCCGGGGCGCTTTCGAGCAGGCGCAGGGCGGCGAGATAATCCGGTTTGTGATCGCAGATATCGCCGGTGACCAGGATTAGGTCAGGGGCGAGGGCGCCGGCGCGTTCGAGCAGTTTTTCGAGATCCGACAATTGGATATAGGGGCCGATATGCATATCGCTGATTTGTAGGATTTTCAGTCCTTCGAGATCGGCGGGCAGATGCGGATAATTGAGTGGGATGACCGGTATGCGGGTTTGCGCGCCTGAGGCGTAGATGCCGTGGCCGACGCCGGCGACCCCGAGGGCGGGCACGACGGCTAAACTGCGGCGTAGGAAGTGGCGTCGCTCAAGTGAGGTCGGTGCTTCTTGGGGGCCAGGCCGTAGGCGGTCGTAGAGTTTGCTGCCCAGTACGGTCGGCGTAATCAGCAGCAGGGCGATCAGAAAAGACCCCTGTATAAGGAAAAGTACGGCGAATAGGCCCCAACCGATCGACAGCAGCCAAGTTAGCTCATAGGGGCGGCTCAAAAGCCAGAGGCTGCTGCCGACTAGGCCCAGGGAAAATTGTCCGTAGAGCAGGCGGCGCAACCAGACCTTGTGCCACCAATGCCCGTGTAGGTTGGCGACAAGGGTCAAGGTTATGAAGTAGAGCACGCAGTAGAGCGTGGTTACATAGAGGGCGTAGCGCATTATTACTCGTTGTTAGGGCGCGACCGAACCTGGGTCTTTGCCTGTATGCCACCAGCAATAGAAGATAAGCAAAAGGGCCAGCAGTAACAGCACGCCGGCTTGTATCTGGTAGGCGGTAGAAGATAGCGCTCCCAGACTTACGATGGTTGAAAACACCGAGGTGAATCCGAGCAGGATGTAGGCGAATAGGTTTTTGCGCAGCAATAGTACGACGGCGGCGACGGCAAAGGCGGTATCGGCTATAAAATTCAACAGGCCGTAATAGAATTCGTTTAGATGCACGGCTTCGCTGCCGTTGCTGATTAGGCCGAGGCCAACGCCGACTAGTGCCCATTGCATCCTCTTCCTTAATAAGGTGCGGCCGAAATGCAGCGCGATGCCGGCAACGATCGGGGCGGCGAAAGCCAAGCCCAAGCCGCTGCTGAGACCATTCCAGAAGGGCAAATACGCATCGAGACCGGATGGCAGGGAATAGCCGGGCGATGGGTTGTGGGCTATAAATTGCGCGGCCCAATAGCCGCGCAGGTGTTTCCATGACTGGCCGACGATAAGCAATAGACCGACCGCAATAAGGGCGTCGCGTAATTCGGGTACGCGGCGCGCGGCACGCAGGCGTTCGGGCCAGTCCGGGTAGAGGCCAGTCGCTAGGCCGAGGGCACCGACGATTAACAGGCCGACCCCCAGGCTGCTGGAGATGGCGACGAAGCATTGCGTAATAGTGAAGATCAGTAAGGTTAGTTGTGTGCTGTAGCCGCGTTCAAAAGTCGCGAGGCCGTTGAGGTAATTGAGCAAGAAGAAGACCATGCCGACCGCGGCGATTTTGACGAGCGGTGCCCAGTTCAGGCCTTTGTGCCGGACTTGCTGGATTAGCAGCCAGAGGCTGTAGAGGATGGCGGCGACCATCAATAGCGCGAGTAGCCCGGTGAGCGTGGATTTTAGCGTCGTGCTTTCTTGGCGCTCGCGCTGCCAGGCCTCGGGAATCTTAAGGAAACGCAGAATATTGCTGGCCTGGTCGCCGGCGATATCGACCCGCACCCTGTAGCGCAATTCGTCGATATTGCGCGGGTCGCCCGGAACGGCTTCAAAGACGAAACGATGGTCGCGACGGGCGGGTAATTTTTCAGAGCTAGATTCTTTGAGCAGCAGTTTTTCGCTATCGAAGCCGAAGGCCTGTAGGTGATTGAGCGCTATCGCGCGGGCTTGCGCCTCGTCGAGGTCGGCGCCTGGTGCTTCCTCGGGAAGCAGATGGCGCAAGGAATACAGCGCGCCGGTTTCTGGATGGATGGCGAGCTGGTATTCTTCCTTTTCTCCATAGCGGAAGAAGCGCGTCACCCAGAGGCTAGCTAAGAGGTCCTCCTGGTAGAGTCGATTGACGGTGCTTACCGGCTCGCGTTCGAGGATGTATTTGATGCCCGAGCTATTGGGCTGGTTTTGGTGGAAGGTGACGATTTTATAGGTAGTGGCTTCTACCCCTGTCGCCTGCAAGTGCCCGATGGCCTTAGCTTCGGCTTGGGTGCGCGAAAGATCGATGTCGACGAAGTCGAGTGGCTTTTCGTAGTCGAGGGTGAAAAAACCGAGCGAAGCGACGGCGAGGATGGCGACGAGGGCGGTGCGTTGCAACGGTAGGGGCTTGTAGTCAAAGCTGGTTACGGCGGGTTGTCTGTCGACGGGGTCTGCTGTTTTCTCGGGGGATATTACAGCGGGTGTTATGGCTTGATCGTGCTCGTTGAGCAAGGGGGTTGGATCGGTGAAGTGCCGTTGGCGGAAGTAGAGGAAGAGTGCTACGGCCAAGGGCAATAACATCAGCCCTGCAGAGATCGCCGCCGAGACAACGAAATAACTATTAGACGAGCGCAACAGAATCAACGCAGTATAGAGGGCGTCGACGGTATAGTGCCAGACTAATGGGGCGAGCAGGCCAAAGCGCAAGAATACGAAGCCGATGATAATACCGGCGATGCCGACTTCGATCCCGCGCACATAAAAGGGCTGTTGCGGATACCCGGCGTGCGCGAATCCCCAGATGACGGCGGAGACTACGACCGCCGCCCAGCGCGATTTGAGGTATTTGTGCAAGAAGGGAATAGAAAAGGCCCGGGACATGAATTCCTCGGAGACGGCGGGCATAAAGCCGATCAGTAGCACCATAATCCAAGGGAAGTAGGTATTGACCATCTCACTATAGGGAATTTGCGCTGGGCTCCAGGCACCGAATTTTTCCGCGATGATATAAAAGAGGGTCTGGTAGGCGAAGAAGAATGCGGTCATTGCCAGGCCGAGCACCGAACCGAGGAGGAAGCGTTTGGTGCGCATACCTGTGGGGGTGAACTGCGCACCAAGTTGGATCTGGTCGCCGTAATATTGCCGGTAGAGCGGTTCGGCCGCCGCCGTCAGAAAGAAAATGAATAGGCCCTGACCGATGGCTACGAGACCGGCATTGAGCAACTGGCGTGTCAGGAATGAGCCATAGGTGTCGGTCGTGTCGAAGCCGAATTCGGCTAAGGGCAAGTTGTTGAGTTCGGCTAGCAGCGTTAGGGCCGCGGCGATCCCGCCAAAGATCAGCGCGGTTTTCCAGCGGATGTCTTGGCCGCGCACTCGGCCGAAGAACACGGCCAACATCGCCAGCATGGTCAAGAGTAAAAACAGGCTGGCGACCATGCCGGTCGCCTGGTTGCGCGATTGCAGTTCGGTAAATTCGCGTTGCCAGGCTTCTGGCACTTTGAGATACTCGCCAAAACCGCCGACCTGGTCGCCCTGGATGCGCACATAGACGCGGTAGGTGCCTTCGCTGACGGCGAAGTCGCGCAACTTCCAGGTAAAGGTGTGGTCTACGCGATTAGGGCGTTCGTTGGTTTCGGCCTCGACGTATTCAAGTATCGTTAGGTCCCGCCCGAGATCATCGGTGAGGAAGCGTTCGGCGTTCGCGCGGGCATTGATCTCGTCCAGACGGGCGCCCGGGTCCTCTTCGGCGATGATATGTGAGAAGCCGACGAGTTGGCCTGAAGTCGTGATATCGACTTGGTATTCTTGCTTTTGCAAGTCGCGCACCCAGCGGTTGCTCCAGCGCCAGAGTTGCACCGGTTGGCCGATTTTTTCGGTCGCCCCCTGTAGGCCGAGCTCGCGTTCGAGAAAGGTTTTGCTCTTGTCGTCGTAGCGAAATACGGCGCTGTGGCGATACTCCTCGAGGTCAAAACCGCGTTTGGCGAGGAAGGCGGCCGCTTGCGTCTCGGCTTGGTCGCGAGTAAGGCGAAAATCGATCGATGCCTCGGGAAATGCTTGATAGAAGTAGTGGACGCCAATGGCTAGGCTGACGACGGCGACCAACAGACAGACGCCGATAAAACCCAGGTCTTTTTTTTCTAATTCCCCTTCCATCTCGATCTCCCATTGCTTGCCGTGTATTCGATAGGGTCCTTATATAATATGGCATAGGCATACTAACAAGCTATTTCTAATTGCGAACCGGCTTGCAAAATGATCAGCGGGTTGCCGGCCTGAAGTTGACGCGACCGGGCTGATTTTTTAGCCTTGGAAGCGTATTCTAACACGCGTAGAAACCAATTATTAAAAGGAGACCTCGATGAGTAAAGGCGATGGGTTTCGCTGTGGTGTAGTCGGCTATGGTGGCGCCTTCAATATGGGCCGGTTGCATCTTACTTCAATGCAGAAGAATAAACGCATGGAAGTGGCTGCAGTTTGCGAGTTGGATCCGACGCGGCGGGCGGTGGCGAACGACGATTTTCCGGGTATTAAAACCTATGGCAGTGTCGGCAATATGCTGCGCGGTGCCGAGTTGGACCTCGTTACGATCATTACCCCGCACAATACCCACGCCAAGCTGGCGGTGCAGTGCCTTAATGCGGGGGTAAACGTGGTCTGCGAAAAACCGCTGGCGATCACCAGCGCCGAGGTCAAGCAGATGCTGACTACCGCCAAGAAGAAGAAGGTGATGATCTCCACTTTTCACAATCGGCGTTGGGACGGCGACTTCGTGGTCTTGCGCGATCTGATCCGCAAGGAAAAGATCATTGGCCGAGTTTTTCGCATTGAAGCCGGTTTTTTTGGCTATGGCGAGCAGGGGACCTGGTGGCGATCGAACAAAGAAGTCTCGGGTGGGGCCATCTACGACTGGGGTGCGCATTTCACTGACTGGATCCTGAATATCATCACTGATCCGGTCGATTGGGTCAGCGGTTATCAGGTCAAAAATAACGAATGGAGTAAATACGATAACGAGGACCACTCCGAGTATACGGTGCAGTTTAAGGGCGGTTGCACCGCGACCTTGACGATGTCGAATCTGTCGATGAGTCCTCGGCCGCGGTGGCGGATACTCGGCGAAAAAGGGTCGATCGAGGATGTCGGCGGCAAATACCTGGTCAATACAATCGTCAATGGCCGGCAGATGAGCACCGAAGTGCCCTTCGCCGAATCCAATTGGGATGCCTATTACGAGAATGTCTACAAGCATTTGATGGGCCGGGCCAAACTGGTGATTACTCCCGAGTCCGCAGGCCGGGTGATCGGCGTGCTGGAAGCGGCCAATATCTCGGCCGCGCGCGGGTCACAACAGGTCAAACCCGCTTTTGCTTGAGCCGGAATTACCTACCTTGGACCTGGTGCAAGCCCAGGCCCTGTCGCCGTTATTGGGCATCGGTTGCCGCTCCGGTGATACCGTCATCGGCCTTTCGTCGGTGCGCCGGGCGGGCAAATTGGCCTTTGTCTTTGCCAGCGGGGATTTGGCCGTGCGCACCCTGCGCGAACTCGCGGGGTTGGCTGCGCGGGGCGTACGAGTATATCTAGTCGAAGATTTTTCTGCTCTGACTAAGAGTTTTGGCCGCGCCGACGCCCAGGTGGTGGCCGTCGCGCGCGGCGACTTGGCCAAGGGCCTGGCCAAACGTTTAAAGGGAGACAAAAAATGATTCTTGCCGAGATGACCTCGCCAGAAATAGACGCTCTGCCGCGCGATATCGTAGTGCTGATGCCGGTGGCCTCTTGCGAACAGCACAGTTTACACTTGCCGGTGTTTACCGACTCGATGATCGGCGGCGAAGTCGCCCGCCGGGTGCACGAGCGAGTGCCCGACGACGTGTTGGTGCTGCCAGTGCAATGGCTGGGCTATTCGCAGCACCATATCCGTTATCCAGGCACGATCAGCGCGATATCCGAAACTCATTTATTGTTAATGATGGATATCGTCGCTGCGATGGTCGGTTATGGTTTCAAGAAGATCCTGGTACAAAACAGCCACGGCGGTAATAGCCCCAATATTTCGGTGTTGTTGCAAAGACTGATGGAGCGCTATGGCGACGAGCAGATCGAGGTCTACTCGCGCTGGGCTTGGGCTGGCGGCGACAAGCTCGACGAGATCCGTACGCTGGGCGGTGGCGGCTCGGGGCATGCGGGTGAAACCGAGACCTCGATGGTCCTGGCGATGCGTCCGGACCTGGTGCGCACCGATCGCCTCGACCCCGACGGGGAACGCGAGGGCATGCGGGTGCCGGGCGTCGCAGCCTATCATCGTTTTGACCAGCGCACGCAACACGGCGGTGTCGGCGATCCGCGGCCGTCGACGGCGGAACAGGGCCAGGCGCTGCTCGATGCTTCCGCTGACGAGGTGGCCGAAGCGGTGCGGCAGATCAGGGAGTTAAAGCCTTTTAGCTAAGCTGTCGTGAAACTGGCTACTGGCTACTTCTATTGACCACTGGATCTAGTGGGAGAGGCGGACGACCAGCCGCATATCGCTTTGCGCGACCACGATGGCTCCGATCACGGTCCGGGCGACGCGGCTTATGCCGTGCGGGCCGGGGGCCGGCTGGACGCTCGAACTATTCGAGTCGCCCGTGAGCGACGGCGAGGGCCGTGATCTATTCTATGCCGTCAACGACGGCGCGGGTTGGACGATTGAAGCGGTCGACCCGCCGGGGCGGGGCGTTATTTGCTGCGTTTGCAGGCAGATGCCCAATAGGCTACGAGGAAGGTGTTCTTGTGGCGATGCCCCGACTGTTTTGTAGTAGGCCATGGGGAAGCGGTTGACATGGTTTCGGGCGGAATCTATTTTGGCTAGTAGAGCTTGCCAACCCATGGTCTCTACTGTGATTTAGAGACTCAAGGCCGCGGGGAATCGACCTGCGGCCCTTCCCTTATATAATGCAGACAATAGCACCAAGCCCCCGATTATTAGAAACTCCGCCCGAGGCCGTGCGCACCGTGTTAACGGATCGTTTACCCGCGGGCGAAGAGGTCTTGATCCAGGTCGTTACGGATCTGACGGCGGAGCGTGCCTATGGTGCGCAATGGATTGTCGTGACGGCTGAACGCGTGATCATCGTGCCCGTCGAGGGGAACGATGCAACGGTGGAGGTAGCCGTCGACAAGATCAAGCTGGCGCGGACTGAGCCCTTGGTCGGTGGCGGCCGACTCGAGATCGAACAAGAGGCGGCCGCGACGCTTTTGCTGCCTTATTCCGGCTCCTTGTCTGGCAAGTTTTCGGAAGTAGCTCGCGGTATAGAACAATTGCGCAAGGGCGAGCCCTTCTTTATCAACGCCAAACTCGACCGCACCCGTTGCGAAAAGTGCGATCGCCTACTCCCAGAAAAAAACGGTATTTGCCCAGCGTGCATCAGAAAGCTCGCAACGCTCAAGCGTATCGCCTCGTTTATGGTCCCCTACAAGGGCCGGGCGGCGATACTCGCGATCGCCTCGGTCGCGACGACGGTGGCAGAGCTGATGCCACCTTTGGTGACCAGGCATCTGGTCGACGATGTCTTGGCGCCGATGGTGGGCAGCAATCTCAAGATTGAAGACCGCTACGATCTGTTGGGTATGTTGGTATTGGCATTGGTCGGGGTCAGGATCTGGAGTTGGGGCGCCGAGTTGGTGCACCATTGGGTGGTGTCGTGGCTCGGAGCTAGGGTGACGACGGATATTCGCGCATTGCTCTATCGCCGGCTGGAGATGCTTTCGCTGCAATTTTACGACAAGCGATCAATCGGCGGCTTGATCTCTAGGGTATCGCGCGATGCCGAGATGATGCAGGATTTTCTCGTCGATGGTCTGCCCTACCTGATCATCGAAGGTCTGATGGTGATCGGCATACTAGGCTTTCTGTTTTCGATGAGTTGGAAGATCACCCTGTTGATCATGATACCGGTGCCGCTGCTTTTGCTCTGGAGCATTTTTTTTTGGCGGCGGATGCGGTGGATCTTCCGCAAATGGCACCATGGCTGGTCGCAGCTGAGCGGCCGGCTCAATGAGGCCCTGCATGGGATTCGAGTCGTCAAGGCTTTTGCGCAAGAGCATCGCGAGATCGAGGCCTTTACAGAGCACAATGAATATTTAGCCGTCTCCGGGCGACGCGCTTCCCGCAATTGGTTCGTCTTGTGGTCGACGATGAGCTTGGCCACGGGGTTGGGCATTCTCATCGTCTGGTATTTCGGAGGCGCTGAAGTGCTGCGCGGCGAACTGACCTTGGGAACCTTAATGGCGATCTACTACTATATGTGGCTGGTCTACGGACCGTTGGAGTGGTTTGCCGAAGTCAATTCCTGGATGACTCGGGCATTTGCCGGTGCCGAGCGCATCTTCGAGGTCATCGACGCACCGGCCGAAGCCTACGAAGACCCCGATGCAGTCGCCATGCGCCAAATGCAGGGGCGGGTGGTGTTCGACGGGGTGACGTTCGGTTATGACAAGAGTAAACCTGTGCTGCACGAGATCGACTTAGAGGTCGAGCCGGGCGAGATGATCGGCCTGGTCGGTCGCTCGGGAGTGGGCAAGACCACCACGATCAACCTGGTGAGCCGCTTCTACGACGTCGACCGGGGCGAACTCTCGATCGATGGGGTCGATATTCGCAAAATAAAACTGCAGGATTTACGCTCGCAAATCGGCATCGTGCCACAGGAGCCGGTGCTTTTTTCGGGGACGATCGCCGAGAATATCAGCTATGGCAAACCCGGGGCCGGATTGCCTGATATTATGGATGCGGCGAGGGCGGCCAACGCGCACAAGTTTATCATGGCCAAGCCAGATGGCTACGATACGCCGATAGGCGAACGAGGGGCCGGGGTTTCCGGCGGCGAGCGCCAACGGATCGCCATCGCCCGCGCGATATTGCACGACCCCAAGGTGCTGATCCTCGATGAGGCGACCTCGTCGGTAGACGTGGAGACCGAGAAGCAGATACAAGAGTCGATCGCCCACTTGATCAAAGGGCGTACCACCTTCGCCATAGCGCACCGGCTTTCTACCTTGCGCAATGCCGATCGCTTGGTCGTACTCGATGCCGGGCGCATCGTCGAGATCGGCACCCATGACGAATTGATCGAGCAGGGGGGGCGCTTCGCTGAGCTGGTGCGTTTGCAGCAGGAAGTGGCTGAAATCATCGCGATCAAGGATTGAATGTGGAAACTTCCGTTTTAGACAGACCGTTTATCGAGGACCCACCGTTTATTGTAGCGGATAAGTTCGACGGGGTGCGGGCAGAGGGCGAAGTTCTCCATATCCAAGTCGCCACCGATATGTCCGATGAGCAAGTCTACGGCGAGCGTTGGCTGCTGGCGACTGATAAGCAGGTTTGCATTATCCCCGTCGATGGCATCGACGGCATCGAGCAGATCGCGTTAGACCAGGTGCAAGGGGCCGAGGTGCGGGAATTGGTCGGCGGAGGGTATCTCGAGGTCTCGTGCAAGGAGGGGCCGCCGAGTTACCTATACTACTCGAATTCACTGCACTCCAAATTCGTCGAAGTCGCCGCCGGCATCGCCCGTCTCGCAGAGGGCGAAGACCCGGAGTTGCCGACTCTGATCGAGCGTACGCGCTGCGAAAAATGTGAGCGCCTGCTGCCCGAAAAAGATGGTTTCTGCCCATTCTGCTTGTCGAAGTGGGGGACCTTCAAACGCATCGCCTCTTTTTTGTTGCCCTACAAATCCAGGGTCATCGGGTTGATATTGGGTTCGGTGCTAACGACGGCGTTGGGGCTTTTGCCGCCCTACGTGGTCTCGCTTATCATCGACGACGTGCTGACGCCTGCGGCCGAAGGGCAGATGACCTTTGACGCCGGTGTCGAGTTGTTGGCGCTTCTGGTCGGTGGGTTACTGGGCGCGCAGGTGTTGGCTTGGGGAATCGAGGTTTTCACTGGTTTTATGCGCGCCGATTTATCGGCGTGGTCAACCCGTGACGTGCGGGCCAAGCTCTATCGCAATTTGCAGTTTTTGCCGCTGAGATTTTACGAGAAACGCCAGGTCGGTAATTTGATTGCGCGTTTTACCCAGGACTCCGACCGTCTAGAGATGCTGCTGTTAATGTTTATCCCCTTCGTGATTACCAATGTCCTGTTGTTCTTTGGGGTGTTGGGGTTGCTGCTCTATATGAACTGGCAACTGACGCTCTACGTACTGGCGCCGACGCCGTTTATCGTCTACGCCAGTCTCAGGCGTTTTTCGTTGATGCGGGTGCAGTGGGGCCGTTGGTCTACTAAGTGGTCCAGGCTCTCGTCGCATCTTAATGAGTCGATCAACGGGATCCGTATCGTCAAGGCTTTCGCGCAGGAGGAGCGCGAGGAAAAGCGCTTTGCAGTCCGCAACGAAGACCTGTGGAAGACAGCCGTTACTGCCGAACGAACTTGGGTGGTGCTCTACGCGGTATCGAACTTCGTAATGAGTTTCGGCATCTTTCTGGTGTGGTATTTCGGTGGGCGTCAGATCCTCAGTGATGAATTGACGTTGGGTGTGTTGATGGCCTTTATCAGTTATATCTGGCAGCTCTACCGCCCGATACAGTTTTTCACCAACGCCAGTAATATGCTCACACGCTCTTTTGCCGGGGCGGAGCGCATCTTCGAAGTCATCGACGCCAAAGCCGAGCCCTTTGACGATCCTCAGGCGGTGCGCTTGCCGAAGTTGGAGGGGCGGGTGGAGTTTCGCGACGCCTTCTTCGGTTACGACCCGGGCAAACCTGTGCTCAAAGGGGTAGATCTCGTCGTCGACCCGGGTGAGATGATCGGTTTGGTGGGTAAATCAGGCGCGGGTAAGAGTACCTTAATTAATCTTATCTGCCGGTTTTACGATGTTGACCGGGGTGCCGTGCACGTCGACGGCACGGATATTCGCCAATTGAGCCTCGGGGATCTGCGCGGGCAGATCGGCATGGTGGCGCAGGAATCCTTCCTCTTTAACGGCTCTATATTCGAGAATATTTGTTATGCCCGGCCAGACGCCTCGTTCGCAGAGGTGATGCGCGCGGCAAAAGCGGCCAATGCGCACGAGTTTATCGTGCAAAAGCCCGACGGCTACGATAGCAAAGTCGGCGAGAGGGGCGACAAGCTTTCGGGCGGGGAAAAACAGCGCATCTCCATCGCCCGCGCGATCCTGCACGACCCCAAGATTCTGATCCTCGATGAGGCGACTTCCTCGGTCGATACACCAACCGAAAAGAAAGTGCAGGAAGCCATCCAAAGGCTAGTGCAAGGGCGGACGACTTTTGCGATCGCCCATAGGCTCTCCACTTTGCGCAATGCCGATCGTCTTGTGGTGATAGACGAGGGTAAGGTCGCCGAAGTCGGGACCCACCAGGAGTTGATGGAGAGAGAGGGCATCTTCTACAAGCTGGTGAACACGCAACAACAGACGACGGCGGTGATGGCGGTGGGAGGGGGAAAAGATGCAGACTAATCATCGGCAAGTCGGGGGCGCTTTTTTGCTTGTCGATGGAGTGTGGTAAGGGGCCGCGGCCCTCGCGAGATGCTTTATGATTGGGGTTGAAATTTGCATCGACTGCGATAGCGGGCAGCCGGTGGATGAAGCGGTCGCGGCTGCCTTCGAGGGCGGGGCTGCAACCGTGGAATTGTGCGGAACGATGGCTTGCGACGGGCTGACGCCTACCCAGAAACAGGTTATCGCAGCGAGAAGAACTTTTAGCACGCGGCCGGGCTTGATGGTGATGATCCGGCCGCGGTCGGGCGGTTTTTGCTATGGGCAACACGAATTGGCGACGATGCGAAGACAGATCGCCATGGTTGCTGCCGCCGGTGCCGATGGGGTGGTTTTCGGGGTTTTGCATGAATGTGAGCGCCGCATCGACACGGCGGCGTTGCAAGTATTACTGGCGACCAGCGCCGAATTTGATTTGTGCGTGACTTTTCACAGGGCCTTTGACGCGGTTGCGGATCCCTTTGTCGCGCTGGAAATATTGATTGATGCCGGCGTGGACCGCATCCTGACCAGCGGCACCCCTTGGGGAAAGGAGAAGTCGGCGGTCGATGGTATAGAGCCGTTGCGTCAAATCATTGCGTCGGCGGCGGGGCGGATCGAGATAGTCGTCGGTGGTGGTATATGTGCATCAAATATACAAGATGTTTTTGCTACGCTTGTCCCTTCGCGGCGCCGAGTTTCGCTACATGCGCATTCAGGTGCTCAGCAGGGGGGAATCACTACGGTATCAGCCGTGCAAGCGTTGGTGGCCGCGGCGCGGCCTTTTTAAAAAAATAGAATATGGCTCTGGAGATCGAAAGAAAATACCTCGTTGCCGACACGGCCTTTCTCGATGGTTTGACCGGTGTGTACTTCAAGCAGGGTTATATATCCGCCGGCGAGGGGACAACGGTGCGGGTTCGGATTGAGGGTGAACGGGCCGTGATTACGCTCAAGGGAATGAGTAAGGGCATCACGCGCAGCGAATATGAATACGAGATACCCCTCGCCGACGCTGAGGGCATGCTCGAGGAGTTTTGTCTACGGCCCTTCATCGAAAAAACGCGGTACACCATAATGTGGCGCGGCCAGGCTTGGCAAGTCGACCTATTTGCGGGTGAGAATAAAGGGCTCGTCGTAGCCGAAATTGAATTGCAGAGCGAGGAAGAGGCGATAGAAAAACCGCCCTGGTTGGGAAAAGAAGTGTCGGGCGATCCGCGTTATTACAATGGGAGCCTGGTACACAACCCCTATGGTGGATGGTCAGAACGCTAATCGGGCGGATACAACAAGGCCGCTTTACCACCAGGTCCGGCCTGCTATAATTTTAGACGCTTAACAACTGTTTATCGACGCGGTCTCTTGATGGGCCGCATTTTTATTTGCCGGTAAAAAGCATGCTCATATCCAGAGCCGGGGCAGAATGTGTCAGGGCGCCGATAGAGATCAGGTCGACGCCTGTTTCTGCGGCCTCGCGCACCGTTTCTAGGGTATAGCCGCCAGTGGCCTCGATCTCTATGGTCTGGTTCGATGCGCGAATGGTCTCTACGGCCTGGCGCATAGCTGCCGCGTCCATATTGTCGAGCATGATGCGGTCCGGCCCTTCGGCCAGTACGTCCTGGACTTCGTCGAGGTTTTCGGTCTCGACGAAGATCGGCACGCGCTTGTCGAGGTTTTGCAGCCGGGCTTTGGCTACGGCTTGACCGACGCCGCCGGCGGCCGCCGCGTGGTTTTCCTTGATCAGTACCGCGTCGTACAGACCCATGCGGTGATTGACGCCGCCGCCCAATTGCACGGCCCATTTTTGCAGTTGGCGCCAGCCCGGAGTGGTCTTGCGGGTGTCGGTAATGCGCGCGGAGGTGCCCTCGATAGCGTCGACGAACAGGCCGGTGAGGGTGGCGACGCCGGAGAGTTGTTGGAGAAAATTGAGCGCGGTGCGTTCGCCGGCCAACAACGCCCGGGCCGATCCCTGGAGACGGATCAACACCTCGTCCGCCGCGACCGGTGCGCCGTCCTCGACTTGGGGTAGGAAACGGATGCGTTCGTCTAAGCGGGCGAAGACGGCGCGGGCTACTTCGATACCGGCACTAATACCGGCTTGGCGGGCGATGATGCGGGCGCTGTCTTCGGCGTCTTTGGCCACCGTCCAGGCTGCGGTCAAATCGGCTTCAACGTCAATCGTGCCCAAGTCCTCGCGCAATGCCAGATCGACTAGTTGTTCGTAAGTGGCTGGTGGGTTTGATGCAGTGATGGTCATTTTTTCTCTTTTTCGACGGTTGCCGTATTGAACTGGTCGAGGTTGCCGATGCAGGTTTCTTGCGCCTCGAGCGAATTCTTCTCCTCCTGCAAAATTTCGAGATCAAGCGTGAGGGTGTCAAACGCCTCGCTATTGCTTTTTAGGCGAGCCTACAGGTGCTTTTTTTTGTAGGCGGCTCCGTTCGTCTTTGCATGACCCCGCCGCGGACCGCGTATTGCGTTAAGGTGACGACGATCAGTCCGCCGAAGACGGTTAGCAGGATGATGTAGAATATTTCTAAGAGGTTGTTTTAAAAAAGTAAATTAGTAGCAATTGCAGGTGCGTATTCACTCGGCGATACTTAGGTGTCTGCAAAGAATCCTGAACCGAAAGGGCCAAGATGAGTACGCAGGATCAATATCCGACAGACGCGACGGATGGGCAATGGCATCTTCTTCAACGACTGCTGCCCAAGCCGCGTTGGCAACCCGGTGGGGAGGGAGAGACGGGGTCGCCGCCCGCTGCCTTTGGCGTCAGGTGCTCAACGGAGTGCTTTATGTGACGAAAACTGGCTGCCAATGGCGACAATTGCCGCCGAGTTTCGGCCGATGGTCTACAATCTATGGCTACTTCAATCGCTAGGCTCAAGAAGGGATCTGGCAACAGATCCCACACCGTGCTCTAATACAACGCGAGCGCCAACGCCGAAGGACGGCCCTCGATGTCTTCGGCGGGCAGTATCGATAGTCAATCGATTAAGACGGCTCACCAACCAGGACCCAAGGGTTTCGACACGGGTAAACCGGTCAACGGTCGGCAACGACCTTGCTTGGTCGATACTTTAGGCATGATCGACTTGGAGGTCGTCAAGGAAAAAGGGGCCGGTTTTACCGTATTACCCCGTCGATGGGTCGTCGAACGCACCTTTTTGCCTGACGGTTGAATTACCGCCGGCATAGAAAGGATTACGGAGTCCTAACCCGCAATAGTGAAGCTTTCATTCAAGCCGCTATGATTCAGCTGTTGGTTAGACGACTTGCGAAAAAATAGGTTTCTTAAAATAGCCTCTAAGCTAAACGTCGGCAGTTTCCCAGCCCAGCCAAGGTGTGTTCGACAATCCAGCGTTTGGGTTGTATCTGAAATCCATTGTTGGTTTTTTCTACGATGTCGACGCGTCGATTGACGCTCTTGCGTTGAATTGACACTAACCGAGTGCATCGCTACCTTTTTTCCGGTTTTTTGAACGCGGTATCGAGGGGCGTCGGGCCGCTTGGGTTTTACCCGCCGCGTTCTCCCTTCAGATTGTGGGTGCCCTTTCCCCTTCGTCATTGTGAATTTTAATTCGATATCATCGCGCGGCGCGTTCAAGCGCCTTGTTCAGCCGTTGGCTCTGCTCTTCTGCTCGGTCCTGTTGGTCGCTTGTGTCCCGGGCGATAGCAACGTCGAGCAACTGGCCCCCGGTGTGGTCTACCACAAAATCCATCTGCTCGAAGGGCCGTGGTGGATCCACGTGATCGAAGTGGATCTACCCGAAGCTTGGGCGGCGGGTGTTCGCTTGCGCACGGCGATGGGGCATTCGGAGCGGGGTGGGGTGCAGAAAACCAGCAGTCTGGCGGCCGGCGCTCTGGCGGGGATCAACGGCGACTATCTCTACACCAGTAAGACCAGTCACACCGCGGGTTTGCAGATTGCCGCTGGAAGTCTAATCCGCACCCCCCAGCGGCAATCGGCTTTCGCCATTTCTGGCGCAGGTAAGCCGTTGATTGCGGTCTATCAAATGGAATTGGGCGTGTTGACGGCGGCGGGTGAGGATTTGCGCGCCCAGGGTTTTAACCGCGAGCCGAGTAGCAAGGAACTGGTCGTCTATAACCACTACGCGCAGGTATGGCACGATTCGGTCCACGCGGCGCGGGGATTCTTGTTGCAGGGTTTAGACGGCGAATCGACCATTAACGATACCGTCATTACCCGGGTGCAGCAGGTCCGGCGGCGGGCTTGGCCGTTGTTTTTGGAACCCGGCCAATGGTTGTTGGCCGCCGGGGCTGAATACGACGCTTCGTCGTCGATCGCTCCAGGTGACACGGTGGGTCTCTATTGCCGTCTACCACCTGCCCATGACAAAATGGTGGAAGCGGTCGGTGGTGGACCGCGGATCCTGCGCGATGGTGCGATCTCAATTGAAGTTGAAAAAGAGAGACTCAGCCGAACCTTTGCCGACGAGCGCCACCCGCGCACGGCGATTGGCTATTCGCAAAATGGGCAAGTGCTCTTCCTAATCGCCGTCGACGGACGACAACCGGGACATAGCGTCGGTATGAGTTTGCAGGAATTGGCCGAGTTTATGCGTATGCGACTGGCCGATTTTTCTTTCTCCAAGGAAAACGCCTACCAAGGCCTCAATCTCGACGGCGGTGGATCGACGACGATGGTTGTTGGCGACCAGGTCGTCAACAGCCCTTCAGATCCCACGGGTGAGCGGCCGGTGGCCAATGCCTTGTTGGTCGTTGCCCCACCCGAGGGTGGAGAGGATAAACCCTAATGCCCACGTTGCAACCACAGGACCTCGACACTTTGGCCCGGGCCTGCCTTGGCCGGGTCGGTGTGCCGGCAGTAGATGCCGCGCTCGTCGCCGATCACCTGGTCGAAGCGGGTTTGATGGGGCACGATACCCACAGTGTATTGCGCTTGCCGCAATATGTGAATATGGCGCGCGAAGGGGTAGTCGAATTGGGGGCCGAGTTGCAGGTTTTGCAGCAAAGCGATTATGGTGCCCAGTTGAGTGGTGGTTGGAATTATGGCCCAGTGACGGCGACTCGGGCCGTGGAACTGGCGCTCGAGAAAGTGCGGGACGGGGCGATTTCGGTGGTCGGGGTACGCGATTGCAATCACGTTGCCCGGCTCGGTCGTTTCGCCGAATTGGCTACCCGCGAAGATTGTATCTGCCTAATGGTGGCCAACGGGCACGGCGGTGATTGCTCGGTGGCGCCCTTTGGCGGTCGCACTCGTCGCTTGCCGACTAACCCAATCTGCTGTGGCATCCCCACGGGTGGCGATTGGCCGGTTATTCTGGATATGACGACCAGCATGATCTCGGGCGGCGATATGCGGCTTTTACGCAATAAGGGCGAAGACGCGCCGGAGGGCATGCTGATTGACGGCAACGGTAACCCGACGATAAAGGTCGAAGAATATTATGGGCCGCCGCCGGGCGCGATTCTGCCGTTGGGTTACCCGGGCAGCGGGCATAAGGGGTATGGGCTTTCGGTGATGGTCGATATTTTGGCTGGGTCGGTATCTGGTGCGGGGATGACGGAGGAGGCGCCTGAGCGCACGGGCAACGCGCTTTTTATCGCCATGCTCAAGGTCGAAGCTTTTCAGCCTTTGGCCGAATTTTACGGTGAGGTCCAAGGATTCATCGAGTATGTCAAATCGTGTCCACCTACGGCGGGCTTTGACGAGGTCTATCTGCCGGGAGAGCGGGCGCATCGGCGGATGTTGGTTAGACGGCGGGAGGGCTTGTATGTGGATGAGGGGGCTTGGGAGGAGATTGGTGAGTTGGCAGGTGAGTTGTCGGTGGAGTTGCCGGAGTCGGTTGGGGAGTAGGCGGGGATGTGTGATCACCGCTCAGACAGTTATTGGCTAATTTAGCATAACACTAATTTTGAGATCAACTTAAAAGGGAGAGAAGCGATGTTGCAGATTGGTATAGTTGGTTTAGGGGGGATTGGGAATAATCACGCGCGTTGTTATACGGCGAACAAATACAGTAAGCTCGTCGCGGTATGTGATGTGATCAAGGAGAAGGCGGATGCGGCGGCGGAGCAATATGGGGCGCAGGCTTTTTATAGTGTCAAGCAAATGCTCAAGAGTGGGATTAAGCTCGATGGGTGTTCGGTGACGACGGCGGGGGTGGAGAATGGTAGCGACCATTACAACCCGACGATGGAGTTGTTGCAGGCCGGTATTCCAGTGTTGGGGGAGAAGCCGATTTCGAACGATGTCGCGAAAGCGCGTAAAATGGTGGCGTTGGCGAAGAAGAAGCGGGTGCGCTACGGAATCAATTTGAACCACCGTTTTACGCCGGCGGCGGTCAAGGCCAAAGAGTGGTTGCAGGGCGGGCGCTTGGGCGAGCTTAACATTGTCAATATGACGATGTGGATCAATAACCCCAACGAGTCGAGCCCATGGTTTCATATCCGTGCGCTGCATCCGCACTCGCTGGATGTGATGAGCTATTTTGCCGGCGAAGTAGATCAGGTGCAGGCCTTTTTCAAGAAGGGCAAGGGGCGCAAGATCTGGTCCAATGTACAAGCCAATCTCTTATACAAGAACGGAGTAATCGGGCATCTGACCGGTTCGTACGACGCGGGCGGTAGTTATGGCTTGGAGACCTTGGAGTTGGTAGGCTCGGAGGGGCGGGTGGTTATTAACGAGGCTTGTGAGAAGCTGAGTTATTATCCGCGTTTTTCCAAAGAGGTGGAGAGTTTTGACCATCTTGGTGGGATGGGGAGTTTTGGCGATACCTTTCCTTCGCGCATAGGCGCTTGGGTGGACGACTTGCGCAAGAAGGTGGCGCCTTCGAAGATTGACGCGAAGGCGGAGGATGCGTTGAAGGTGCAATTGGTGATTGAATCTATTATTAAGAGTTGGGAAACCGGTAAGGTGGTGAAGGTGCCGCAGAAGTAGTTGATGGTGTTGTGCGGGGACGGTCCATCTTGGGATAATCCCCTTGCTCATGCACGCATCGCTGCGCGATAGGCGCCCTGGGGGAACTCGGAACACACTACTGTGTTCCTCCGAGGGCAGTCCCCGATTTCACTGTCCTGTGAAATCGGGGACTGCAAATCCGCTGTGGGGATATCCTCATACGGACCTCAGCCATGTCGGATAGATTTTATAGGGCTTGGAGAATGAGAGAGTAAAACGATAACATTGGATTGATATTATGCAGAGAGTGGGAGTGATTGGTTTGGGGCCTATCGGCAATAGGCATGCCAGCATATACGCGGCGATGGAGAATGCGGAGTTAGCCGGGGTTTGTGATGTGGATCGCGAGCGGGCGGATGCTACGGCGGCGCGTCTTGGCGTTAGAGCATTTTATAGTGTGCAGGAAATGTTGGGCGAGGTCGAGTTGCATATGGCGAGTGTGGCGACCGGGGGGGAAGAGTATGGCAGCGACCACTATCAGCCGACGATCGAGGCGCTGGAGGGCGGTTTGCACGTCTTGTGCGAGAAGCCGATTTCCAATGAGATCGCGCCGGCAGAGCAGATGGTGGCACTCGCCAAGGAGAAGGGGCTTTGTTTCGGCGTCGACTTGAACCATCGTTTTACGCCGGCGGCGCGGTTGGCCAAGCAGTGGATGGAGGACGGCCGGGTCGGACACTTGCTCTTTATGAATATGAGCATGTGGATCCAGAATCCGCGCGAGTCGAGTCCGTGGTTTCAGATTAAGGCGCTGCACCCGCACACCGTCGATATCATGCGCTATTATTGCGGCGATATTGAGGCGGTGCAGTGTTTCGCGGTGAAGGCACCGGGGCGGTCAATCTATTCGACGGCGCAATTCAATATGCGCTTTAAGAATGGTTGCCTGGGGCACCTGACCGGCTCGTATGACATTGAACGCGGGCATCCGATGGAACGATGTGAAGTGGCGGGGCTGAAGGGGCGCTTTGTAATCGACGATATGTATCGCGAGGCGACGCTGTATCCGGCGGGTGATATGGAGAAGCGGGTTTTTTCGAACCCGGTCTTCGGCGGCATGCGCGACTTCGAGGATACGTTCGTAAATCGCTTGGGGCATTTTGTCGAGCAGTTAGAGGAGGGGGCCAAGCCGGAGGATATCGACGGGTCAGGGCACGACGGGCTGCAGGCGCAAAAGGTGCTGGCGGCGGCGATTGAGTCGGTGAAACGGGAAGAAATAGTTTACGTCGAGGAACAATAGTGCAATACAACGAAAAAATGCTCGCGGCCAAGGCCAAGCTCTTAGAGCGCTTCAAAAAACAGGAGCCGCGCCAAACGGACCCGAACCAAGAACGCTTGCCTCCGGGGCAACACCTGACGAATGGATTCCCTGTGCTCGACCTCGGTGTCAGACCGAAGTTCAACCCCGAAAGCTGGCGCTTTAAGGTTGAGGGTTTGGTTGAGGAGCCGTTCGATCTAGGCTGGGATGAATTCCAGGCCTTGCCGCGCGAAAAGCAGACGTCCGACTTCCACTGTGTGACGACCTGGTCGAAATACGATGTCGATTGGGATGGCGTGAGGTTTGTCGATTTGGCCGCGATCGTGCGTCCCACCGAAGAGGCAAATTTTGTAATCGCGCACGGTTGCGACGACTACACGACAAACCTGCCGCTGGCGGATTGCCTCGACCAGGACGTGATATTAGCGGACCGGCTCTATGGCCAGCCGCTGCCGATTGAACACGGCGGGCCTATGCGATTGATCGTACCGGCGCTATACGCTTGGAAATCGGCCAAGTTTTTACAGAAACTGGTCTTTGTCGCGGAGGATCAGCCGGGTTTTTGGGAGGAACGGGGTTACCACGACCGCGGCGACCCCTGGCAGGAAGAGCGCTACGGCTAGAAGCTGTTCAGGTCGTAACGGACGGCGTTGAGCGCGCTTGTTAGTGCACGACCGGCTTCGTCGGCTTCGGCGAGTCTTACGCCGAATTGTTCGAAAAATGCAGAATCGTTTAGACGGGCGCCCTCGATGGCCAGGTCGAAGGCCTCCAGGCGCAGGCGCAGATAGTTGCGCAGGTGTTTGTGCACGGTGGCCAATTCTGGGGCGGGAGTAATTTCCTGCACCTTGTTGGAGAGCGCGATAAGCTTCGGATGGAAGTGAGATTGGATCAGCGGGACGATCACGTCGCTGGAGACTGAGTCGGCGGGTACGGCGCGGGCGATTTCCATATCCAACGAGCGCAGCTCTTGCAATAGCGGCTTGAGGTGGCCGAGATAGGCGTCGATGGCCCCTGCGGTGGTGCGAGGCACTTCTTCTTCGGTGATTTCGCCGCAACCGAGTGCGATAAGGCAGCATCCCATCGCGCCCAAAAATTTTGTCAACACGTGTTTTAATCCCTTCATAGTGCGTATTCGGTTCCTTCGCGTCCGGCGTCGACGGCTACGCCGTTTCCTGAACAGGCCGCTAAAATGGTGTCTATTTCTGTATCACTGCGGTCGGGGTGGTGACTGAAGAGCACTAGCCTGCCGACTTTGGCCCGTACGGCGATATCGATGCCGTCATCAATAGAGCAATGACCCCTGCCGCGATGTTTCGGGTATTCTTCGGAGGTTAGCATGGCGTCGTGGAAGAGCAGGTCGACGCCTGCAATAAGATCAATGACCTGTTGGCGATGCGCTTCTTGTAAATACTCGACATCGGGTAAATAAGCGATCGAACGTCCGTTGGCTTCGATGCGGAAGCCCAGGCAGGTTATGCCTGCTTGATGGTTGATGAGGGCGGTTTTTATTTTTGCCGTGCCGATGGAAAAATCACTTGCTTCGACGTCTTCGACGACCACATCGGCTCCGATGCCCTCGAGGAAAAAATTTGGCACGGGGCAAAAGATGGTGTCCATCTGGGTTCGGAGTTGGGAGGGCAGCGCAGTATCGGGGCCGTAGATGGTGACGTGGTTCCCCGGTATTAACATCGGTATAAAGAAGGGGATGCCCTGGATATGATCCCAGTGGACGTGGGTCAGGAGGATATGCGCGCGGCCCTGGCCCCGTCCGAAGTCGCCTTTAAGCAGATCGTTGCCCAACCAATGCAGGCCCATGCCCGCGTCGAGGATGAGTGTGTGGGTGCATTG
>Ga0233439_10000619_pt1 | contig 51534 bp, 45 predicted proteins | sample SI_123_September_6_FD_182713 | JGI IMG/M metagenome (GOLD analysis project Ga0233439, IMG submission 182713) | Seawater microbial communities from Saanich Inlet, British Columbia, Canada - SI_123_September2016_100_MG | ecosystem: Environmental > Aquatic > Marine > Inlet | place: Canada: British... | reverse complement strand
GAGTGCTATATTGACGGATGCGTGAACAGTCTATCCAGGAATTTTTTGCCCAAACATATTCGTCACGTAAGTACCTGATTCGAACCAGGTAATGGCAACTACGATGACACCAATAATCAATACTGCCATCAAAATCCTAGAAACCGGTTGAGCAGCAGTTCGGAGCGCCACACGCGGCGTTCCAAAATTGAACGGTGTTTCCACAGCAAACAGTCGTTCGCGTGGTGAGATCAACATTGCGACGATTCCACCGGAAATCAAGCCGCCAAAGTGGGCGGCGTTGTCAATTCCCGGGGTGGCGAGTCCCATCACAACGTTTATCCCTACGATGACACCGATCGAAGTCAGCTGCTGGCGCCCCATTTGACCTAGTAGGCGCCGGTTCAGCAACAAATAAACCCCGAAGCTGCCAAGAATCCCAAAAACAGCTCCGCTGGCACCAACACCGGGATTAGGTCCCGCAAGAAAACTAACCGCATTGCCCATCACACCGGCGGTCAGGTAAATGACTATGAAATTCCGGGTTCCAAACGTTCGTTCAACCATCGAACCGAAAATGATTAGCCCGAACATGTTCGCGAGAAGGTGGAAGAATCCGACGTGGAGAAACATTGGCATAAATAATCGAAAATACTGACCATCGGCAATGTATGGACCATATTTTGCGCCCAGATCCACTAAATTCTGGGTATTTGGACCGCCTTTGACCATCACCAACAAAAAGAAAATAATGTTGATCGCAGCAATCGCACTAGTGGCTGGAGAGCCACTGATGCTTGCTGCAAAACTCTGTTGCGAGCCTGAGGACTGTCTCAATATCTGAAACTTTCAGGTGAAATAACGGTGTTAATTCCGGTAGTAATGCCATATCGCCATGGATAAAAGCATTATTTTCTCTGATTCACGTCGAGGAACCGTAAACTCTCGTACTCACGGTCTAATGCGATTATCGGTGAAGCCCGACATAACCAGCCTACATTGTTGAGAAATTGAACGAACTAGCGAAACCACGAATTCTTGTGATCGACGATGATGAGTCGATTCGATACGCGGTGGACGCTGGACTCGATTTTCTCGGCGACTATGATGTGCACTTCTCAGAAGATGGTCTCAAAGGAATCGAATCAATGATCAGTTTCTCACCAGATTTAGTCTTGATCGATTTAGTTCTTCCGTCGGCGAGTGGCATAGATGTTTTAGAGGCGATTCGCAATAACCGAGAAATCAAGCGGCCAAAACTTGTCGTTTTGATGACAGGTCATCCAAATCCGGTAAAAGTAAAACTTATGACCGACATAGGCATCGACAAGATTCTTCCCAAACTGTTTACTTTAGATGATCTTGAGCGGGTGCTTCCTGACACATAATAGTTGAGCACCGACCAGACGATTAATTGGCCTGAACAATGTCAAGCTCAGGCATATCTTTGAGAATTCCGCGCTCAACAGCCATTCCAAACAATTTATTCAGCGCTTCTCGACCTTCTTCGCCCATATCTACAGTATCTTCGTTGACGTACATCCTGACGAATTTCTTGCCGTCTTCAGGATCGACCCCTCGACCGAAACCAAGGGCATACTCAAGCGCATCGTCTTCGTGAGCACGTGCGTAGTTGATACTCGCGAGTGAAGCGTCGGCGATTGTCTGAGCTAACTCGCTACCAATGTGTCGACTAACGAGGTCAACTCCAAGCGGTATTGGAAGCGCGGTTGCTTCGTGCCATTTCTCACCGAGACTCATGATTCCGTGGTAGCCCAGCTTTTCGTAAAGAATTTGTCCTTCATGAAGAAGTATTCCAACATCAGCTCGACCTTCTTCGACGGCGGAACCGACGTCATCAAAATCTAAGAACACCGGTTCGCAGTTCTTCGGACCAAAAATTTGAAATAGTAGCCAGGAAGTAGTAAATCGACCTGGCACGGCAACGCGTTTGCCTTCAAGGTCAGCCTCGGTCATCGGGTCGACAGACACAACCATTGGACCGTAATTACGCCCAATTGAAGAACCGCAGGACATGATTCGATAGTGTTGGGCTACGTCAGGGTATCTAGCAGCTGAAATAGCCGTCACAGGGAGCTTCCCGGTAGCAGCAAGTACGTTGAGTGATTCGATATCTTCCATGTGGTGGGCAATCGAATAGCCCGGAATTTCTATGTACTTTTTTTCCATGGCGTAGAACATAAACGCGTCGTCTGCGTCGGGGCTGTGACCAAAGATGATCTTATTTTCGTTAATAGTCATGTTGATTCAAATATTCTCGGGTTTTTGATCGTTATTTGGTAGCTGTTAGCTCAGCGTTTGAGCCTTCAACATGTTCGTAGTTCGTGAGTCGCTGAATTGGAGAATAGCCAGCCTCTGTGATCATTTCTCTTACTTCATCTTCAGTGGTTCGGTTGTAGAAGCCGGCTGCCAGCATCACGTTTTCGTCGAATAATGTCCCACCAAAATCATCGGCACCGAAGCGCAGCGCAATTTGCCCTGTTTTTTTGCCTTCGGAGAACCATGACGCCTGAATATGCGGAATATTGTCGAGCATGATTCGAGATAGCGCGATGATTCTCAAGTACTGATTAGGCCCTGCTTCGTCATCTACAAACTTTGCGAGAGCTGTGTTGTCTTTTTTGTATGACCACGGAATGAACGCCGTGAACCCGCCATCATTTCCGTTCTTCAAAGCGAGATCTTGAACGTTTCGAATGTGTTCAAATGATTCGATGATGTGGTGATCTTTTTCGACATGGCCGTACATCATCGTTGCGGTCGACTCTAAACCGACCTTGTGGGCTGCCTCGTGAACTTTGGTCCACTGATCTACCGTGTCCTTTGGTTTGAACCGAGACACAGTGGCCTTTACTTCGTTAGAAAGGATCTCAGATCCACCACCTGGCATCGAACGCTGTCCAGCGTCATACAGTGCTTGGAACACCTGTTCGTAGCTCAGTTCCGAGACTTCGCTCATGCGAACGATCTCAGGTGCCGACCAATAGTGAGGGGTCACATCTGGGAAGCGTTTTTTGGTTTCAGCAACCATCTGGACGTAGTAATCGAGCTGAAGTTCGGAGTTTAGACCGCCCTGCATTAACACTGTTCGTACACCGTTTTTACGGGCTCGCTCGATCTTGTCCATGATCTGATGGACTGTATACGTATATGCCGACGGGTCGTTTGGATCGGTCCGGTAGAAGGCACAGAACGAACAAAAAGCGTCACAGAGATTGGTGTAGTTCAGGTTCGTATCGACTACATAGGTAACGTTTTTGTTGGGGTTGTGACGCTGACGTATTATTTCGGCTAATGGGGCCAGATCGAGAAGTTCGGCCTCCTGCATAAGCCAGAGTCCTTCTTCACCGGTTATTCGTTCGCCGGCTTGAACTTTTTTCGTAATTTGCTGGAGCATGTTGTTGATCTCATCGACTATCTAAATCGACGTCGAAATAGCCTTTTGTGCTGAGGATTCGACTGGGGTCGACACTCTGGGTCGCCACTCAGGTAGTTTGCTCAGTCTCGTTTTGAATTCTTGCTGTCCTGCCCGTTCATCGGGTCCGAGAAAATAAGTGAAATTTCGTACGTATTTCTCTACATCAGATTCCGACATAGTTTCGTTCGCCCTGATGCGAACAATCTCGTCGACTGAGTTCATTCCGATCCTCGTTGAATCAGTCAATATTTGCTCGAAATTATCACGAGCGTCTTCTGGAGTGTCAGTACGCACCACCCATTCGGCAAATACAAACGGTAGTTCCGTAAGTGTTTTCCACGCCGAACCAAGGTCGTAGTAGTACGGGTACTCACTTAGCATCAATTTTTCGAGTGCGGGATCACCAATGACCAACGCCGCATCGTGAGCATTCGACATTTCTACGAATCGGTGATTGCTGACTTTCCACAGATCAGCAAATAAAACACGTAGGAGCTGAATCGAAGTAGCTGTGTGAGTAGTTACTGCGATATTCGAGCCCGATAGCTCTTCAACCGGGGAATTCGAAAACAGGAACACGCTCAGTGCCGCACCGTCACATGCGACGCCCATATCGCCGAGTGACTGAACTTTTTCACCCATGCGCAGCACTTCTGCAATTGGGAGCGGACCTGCTTCTAGTTCTCCGCTTTCAACCGCAGCAGCCATTGCACGTGGCGGCAAGGCAACCAGCTCACATGAGTCCGAAGGAAGCTTTCTGTAGAAAACCTCCGAGTTCAGGTATGTCATGTGCCCTACTCTCAACTTGAGAGAATCAGACTGATTAGTGGTCATAGACCTTGATCTCGTTGTACAGCGCATCTCGTTCAACCGGAATACGTCTGGCATCTCGAATAGAAGAAGCCATGGATTCACGTGCCTGACCCGCGGGAGATTCGGCGAGCGCAGCGTGTGCAATTCGCTCTTTACCGATCGTCCCATCGAGGTCGTTGGCACCAAAGTTCAAGCCGATGCTTGCAGTAGCCGCACCCAGCATCACCCAATAACTCTTGATGTACTTGATGTTGTCTAGCATAAGCCGAGCCGCTGCGATCATTTTCAGATCGTCCATCGCTGGGGTGTGTCGAGGTCGAAGTTTGGTCATACCCACTTGGTACTCAAGCGGAATGAAAGCCAAGAACCCACCGGTTTCATCTTGGATATTGCGAAGTCGGATCAGGTGTTCGATTCGCTCTTCAAACGACTCAATGTGCCCGTAAAGTAACGTGCAGTTCGTTGGAATGTCCATTCGGTGGGCGGTTTTGTGAATCTCGGCCCATCGGTCGGCGTTCGCCTTGCCGGGGAGGAGAATCTTGTGGACGCGTGACGAGAAGACTTCTGCTCCGCCACCGGGCATCGATTGGAGTCCAGCTTCTTTCAAGATCGCGAGTGATTCCTCCGGAGATACTTTCCACCGGCGTTGGAAGTAGTCGATTTCTGAAGCAGTGAAACCTTTGATCTGAACATGAGGGGCTTTTTCTTTGATCGCCTTGACCATTTCGACGTAGTACTCGAACGGCCATGTTGGGTGATGCCCACCGACGATGTGAATCTCGTGAATATCGTCGTCGACGTGATCGAGAATCTCATCGATAGACATTTCATATGCGTCTTTTTCGCCGGGTTTCTTTGCGAAATCGCAGAATTTGCAACTGAGCACGCAAATGTTTGTCGGGTTCACGTGACGGTTCAGAACAAAGTAAACCTTATCGCCGGTGACTCGCTTTTTAGCGAAGTCGGCCATACGACCTACACCGGGGAGATCGTCAGTATCAAGAAGGGTTACGCCCTCCGAACTAGACAGTCGTTCACCAGCTTGCACTTTATCCCAAATCGAGAACAAGCGTTTGTCCGAAAGATTCAGTTCGACCTTCAGATTAGGGTCGGCTACTTCCAGTATCGGGACCATTTAGCATCCACTTTCTTCACTACATCAGGATCCATAACCAGAGGTTTCTGGTAGCCCTGTTTCCAAGTTGCGTCGATTCCCAGCACTCCTGAATACACGGGTGCTATCCCTCTAAATTCAGATCGAGAGAACATCACATCGAGCACCGCATCGAATCTCGTGAATATTCCCCAGATCAAGTTCTCATCGTCATCTATATCCACGTCAGCAGACACAGCGACAACGATCTTCACGCTACCGAGCAGCGGATTGTCGACCAGCTTTTGAATGATCTCTCGTCCGTCACCGTCGGTCTGAACCACGAGCATCGTCTTGCCGACAAGCCTGTGCTTGATGATGCCGGAGGCGATAGCACTGATGTTCGCCGGCAACGCAACGGCGGTTGGATCGCCTTCGCCCAGCGAGCCACCAGTCGCATCAAGGATCATCTTTGACCCCTTATGCAGTGCTTCACCTGTGAAATCCAAAGTATCGGCAGCTGTTCGTGCCAACAGGTGAAAATCTTGCTCAGGATCGAAATTACGGCGAATCGCTTGCATCACCTGACTGTAGTTGCGAGGGTTCACATCAGGGCCAACTAAAATGAGGTTCTTGGTAAGCGATAGTTGCCCCTCTCCCAACAATCCCATCGCAGTTTTAATTGGCTCACGCTGATATCGAGGGTCGACCGAAACAACTAACAAATTGTGGAAACCTGCCTCGTAGTACGCCCACATGTCTTTCACTTCTTTGCGCAAGATCCGCATGAGTGGGGTCAGAGCAAGCTGTGCGGCATCGCCGAGGTATCGATCTTCCTGTGGCGGTCGGCCTACAACCGTCGCTGGGTAAATGGCATTTTTGCGATGTGTCATTCGAGTAATTTCGAACACCGGGTGATCACCAGCAGCAGAGTAGTGTCCGAAGTGATCGCCGAATGGACCTTCGAGTCGTCGCACGCGTGGCCGCAGAACGCCTTCGAACACAAATTCAGCGTGCGCAGGAACCTTCATATCTATGGTCTTGGCCTTGGTCAGCGGAGTTCGTTGACCTCGGACGATTCCCGAGAATGCGACCTCATCGAGTCCTTCAGGCAGTGGCATGATCGCGGCGAGAATGAGTGAAGGGTCTCCGCCGACGGCAACAGCCATTTCTAGCGGTTTGCCCATCTTCTCGGCGATTTGATAGTGAAATCCGCCGCCCTTCTGGATTTGCATGTGCATTCCAGTTGTTCGCTCGTCGTACATCTGCATCCGGTACATTCCCATGTTTCCGGCACCGGTTTTAGGATCACGACTCATCACCAGAGGAAGTGTGAAAAATCGACCGCCGTCTTCCGGCCAGCATTTCAAGATTGGAAGTTCATCGAGTTGGGGCTCCCGAACTACTTGCTGTGAAAGTGCGCGGCGAGTGTTCTTAGGGCGAATCTTGAGCAATCGCCAACCAGTCTGACGATTTCGCCAGAATGAACCGAGGTTAGGCGGATTCACATCTTCCATGAACTTGACGATGTCTTCTCCGAGAGCCTCGGCGGGTCGACCAAGCGAGAGTTCGATTCGTCGCAAACTCGCCATTGAGTTGATCACTAATGGGAACTTGGATCCTTTGACATTCTCGAACAATAAGGCAGGAAGGTTTTCTTTCACTGCGCGGGTCGCTATTTCGGTCACTTCGAGTTCTGGATCAACTTCCTCAGTTACTCGCTTGAGTTCGCCCTCTTTTTCGAGAAGATTGAGGAACGATTGAAGATCAGTAAACGCCACTTATTGGATTCCTTCTTCGTTAGTCGAATATGAGGACGGATCTGGGCCCAGCCACGGTTTCATGACCGACGATTGAATGCCGAGCGAAGCTAATATTCGGCCAGCCACCATGTCGATCAGATCGCTGATACTGGTCGGATTATGATAGAAACCGGGTGAAGCAGGCAGAACCACCCCACCAGCCTCGGTGACAGCGGTCATGTTTCGTAAATGAATTAGGCTCACAGGCATTTCACGAGGGACCAAAACGAGCCGGCGACGTTCTTTCAAGCAAACGTCCGCAGCTCTTTCGAGCAGACCATTTGAAATACCGTGTGCAATTCGTCCAAGCGTCCCACCTGAACAAGGCACAACCGCCATACCGTCAACGGGGAACGAGCCAGATGCGATAGGTGAAGCGACATCTTTGTGGTGGTACAGCTCGAATTTGCCAGCGTAATCGCTCGCCTGAGCCCAATCGAGCACTGTGGGAGTATCTGCTTCTGTATTTCCAGTTAGCAGGAGCCCTTCTTCTACCTCGATCACTTTACGGCCGGCGTCGGTGATGACCGCTTTTACTTCATGACCTGTCGCCAGCATCTGTTCGAGAACCCGCCGAGCGTAAGGTGCTCCACTCGCACCAGCGATACCCAATACGTAAACACCCACTAGATCACCTCGCCAATCACTACAAACGTTCCGAATACAACGGCGATGACCCCGTTCATTGTGAAGAACGCCATGTTCAGTTTCGATAAATCAGTCGAAGACACGAGCGATTGCTCGTACGCAAGCAGCACTGCCGCAGCGAGTACTCCGACTGAATAGAGAGCACTTGCTTCAAGTATTACGCCAGCAATTGCCAGAAGGATCACGGCTGATGCGTGAAGTAGACGTGAAATCACGAGAGCAGCCGGTATTCCAAACCTTGAAGGAATCGAATGTAGACCCTGTTCACGATCTACCTTGAAGTCGGCAGTGGCATAAAGAACATCGAACCCAGCAACCCATGCCATTGATCCAATACCGATCAGCACGAAACCCAGTGGCAACGTCCCGGTAAGAGCCAGGGACACGGCTGGAGGAACAATCAGGTACACAGCACCCATTCCGAAGTGAGCCAGCCAAGTAAATCGTTTTAGATACGGGTATCCAATCATCACTGCGAGCGGAATCGGAGCAAGCGCCCAAGTCACCGGATCTAATTGCGATGTAGCAGCGGCAAAAATCAGTCCCGCAATTGCCATGTAGATGATCATAGCTCGTTGACTGATCGTTCCAGCCGGGATTGCCCGTGTTGCAGTTCGAGGGTTTCGAGCGTCAATTTTCGCATCGATCAATCGATTCGCCGCCATGCCAAACGTGCGCATACCAACCATTGCGAAAATCACCCATAAAAGACCCGTCCACTCGGGCATTCCGCTTGCAGATATAAAAGCGGCAAGAATCGCAAATGGAAGTGCAAATACAGAGTGTTCGAACTTGATTGACTCTAAAAACAACAATAAATGATGCCACCCTGGAATTCCAGATTGAGTCGCAGAGTCAGTCATCAAAGTGCATCCTTAGGATTGATCAAATTGCTATTCATTTGAACGGATGCCAGTAACAGTTTTCTCAAATCTGGGGCTGATTCTTTCGGATTTGGACCATCTGAGAACAGCCAATGGACGACTGTTTCATTGACTGCACCTAGCCATACACGTGCGGCCAAATGAGTATTAATATCCGAAATTTGACCATCTGATTTTGCATGGTCGAGATTTTGACTAATCACGATTGCAAATCGATCGAAGATTTCCGATCGTTTCGACTCGAAAGCGTTGCCCATGCTGTAGCCCTGAGTAATCAACAATCTTGCTAGACGCTTTTGTGCCGAGAGTGCAAGTAAAACTGCATCGAGAGCAGCTTCAGCCGATTCAAGCGGTGAGCTGGCTCTATCAGCGGCTTTTTCAGCACGTTTGACCAGCTTATTCGCCAAACGATCCATCACAGCAAAGAAAAGGTCTTCTTTACTTGGGAAATGGAAATATAGCCCACCCTTGGACATGGAAGTTTTCTTGCCTATTTCGTCAATGAGCGCTTCGTGATAACCATTGTCAGCAAAGACTGCTTCAGCAGCTTCAAGAATGCGTTCTCGAGTTTGGGTTCGTTGCAGAGTGGAAGAGGCTGGCAATACGTTTGATGTGTTTAAAGGCGTGGAAGACCGACCGACCAGTCGGTTTGTACGTGCTGATTTTACCGTCGAAGTGAAGCAACAGCAATGTCGTTAACCGAAAGAGAACTCTCGTGGGTGGTTGTACGTCCGCTGGGCGAGGACTAATCTTCGTCGTACAAAGATGACTATCGACCTAACAAACATCCCACCCGACTTTCGCGTCCTCGCAACAGGCGTTCACGGTCCAGAAGGACCAGCGATCAACTCCGAAGGGTTGCTTCATCTAGTGAGTGCTGAGGATGCGGCAATATTTAGCGTATCTGCCGACGGTGACCTGACAGAGGTAGCGCAAACCGGCGGAAGACCGAACGGTTTAGTGTTCAATCCGTCAGATGAAATGTTTGTGGCGGATGCAGTTTTGAAAGCCATATTAAAAATCGATAATAACGGCAACAGTGAAGTTTTTGTTGAAGATTATGAGGGGACAGGTTTAGGAGGACCGAATGATCTTTGCTTCCTTCCAAACGGCGATCTTCTGTTCACTGACCCAATCCGTCGTCCCCCACCCGACCCTGCGATCAGCCCCGTTTACCGGGTTACCCCTGAAGGAAAAGTCAGTGCGTTCGCCAACGAACTGGCGTACCCGAACGGCATAGCAGTATCTCCAGACGGCGCCCATGTTTACGTTTCAGAGAGCCGTGCACAACGCCTGATCACTTTCACCATCGATGCAACAGGGCAACCACTTGACCAAACACTCGTCCGTCGATTCAGAGAGCCCGGTAATCCTGATGGTTTAGCAGTCGATGTCGAAGGTAATATTTTGCAGTCACTACCGGGTATTAGGGCAATTGCCTACGTATCGGCAGCCGGGGAACTTATCGATCTCTACCACGTTCCCGATTGGGCTCCAGCAAACTTGGCTTTTGGTGGCGAAGATATGAAAACAGTTTACGTATGTGGCGCTGCGCAAAACTCTGTATACCAATTCAGCCACCCCGTATCCGGTGCGCCGCTGTTTTAGCGGCGGTCATTCCGCTACGGAAGCACTACCTACGTTTGAATTCCCGCTCTAGATCGTTGATGTTGAGTTGAATCACGGTAGGCCGCCCGTGTGGACATGTGTTCGGTCTCTGAACTTGCTCAAGTTGTCGAATCAGATCTTTGCACTCATCTGTCGACAGAATTTGCCCTGCCCGGACCGACGAATGACAAGCGATCGACGCCAGCATTCGATTACTCCAAGTTTCACCAGACCCACCCTCGCGGAGTTCGTCTAAAACACGCAGAAACACCTGTCCAGCTCCGTCGCCACTAGCCCGAGTCGCCAGAGCAGCTGGCACGCTTCTTACGATTAGACTATTCGTACCAAATTCTTCGACACCCCAACCTACCCGGTTCAGGTCTTCTAGATATTCTTGTACTGTGGTCATAGCACCAGGAGCGAGATCGACCGTGGCTGGTTCGAGCAGAGGTTGTGATTCGGAAGAATTTTCATCGAATCGATCTCGAACTCGCTCGAACATCACGCGCTCATGGGCGGCGTGCTGGTCGACAAGGTAAACACCATCGGGTCCTTCAGCGAGGATGTACGTCTCGTGAGCTTGGCCAATTACCCGAAGTACAGGAAGAGTTTCCTTGGGGGTATTAGTTGAATTCGTCTCGGACTCTGCTCCGGTTGGAGTTTCCAGTAGCCGTGACTGCTCACTAATCAGTGAAGGATCTGGCCACTGCGAGAATCCTGCCGAAGCAGATCGTTCGTCAGCGGGCAAACTCTGATTACCAATGTTCGATACCGAACCGGGTGTGCGCAATAATCCTATCGACCCAGATGCACGTCCTGCCCCAAGTTCGTGCACCGGAGCAGACGCGGAAAGCACTCCTCTGATTGCTCTTTGCACGACCGAATAGACAAGATCTTCTCTAAGAAAACGCACCTCGGCTTTTGCCGGGTGAACGTTCGCATCAACGTCCCCGAGAGGGGTTTGTATTCTAGCCACTGCAATCGGGAATCGACGTTCTGGGAGGAAACCGTAGTACGCCTGCTCTATCGCATACGAAAGCCGACGAGACTGAATCAAACGACCGTTCACTGAGATGGTCATATAGGTGCGATTAGATCGACTGAGAGAAGGTGAACTTACTAGCCCGTCAACAGAGAATGCGGCAGGGTCACCAGGTTCCAGTTCGAGCATCTGCTCGGCAATTTTGGCACCGTAGACACCTAAGACGGCATCGATGAGTTTCCCAGAACCGATAGTTCGCAATCGCTCTCTGCCATCTGCACTAAGGCTAAATGCCACGTGCGGATATACGAGTGCGAGCGACGCCAACATCGATTGAATACGGCTCAGTTCACGACCTGCAGATCCGAGAAATTTCAGTCGAGCGGGGACGTTTGTGAAAAGTCCGGATACTTCAATTCTTGTTCCCTGAGGTGCGCCCGCGGGTTCGATGGCGTTCGTTTTACCGAAATCGACCAGATACCGAGCTCCAGCGTCGGCATCTGCATGTTTAGAGATGGCTTCTACCCGTGCTACCGAAGAGATGGAGGGTAGAGCTTCACCGCGAAATCCCAGAGTCCCAATCGAAATCAAATCAGAGGTTTCGTCAATCTTGGAAGTGGCGAACCGTTCGAACGCTGTCGCCAATTCATTGGCGGGGATACCGTGACCATTGTCGACCACGGTTATGCTCTGGGCTCCGCCTCCAACGATATGAACGTCGACACGAGTCGATTGTGCATCGAGCGAGTTCTCGACCAGTTCTTTCACGACTGAGGCAGGACGTTCGATTACTTCACCCGCAGCAATGCGGGAAGCAAGATCGTCACTTAAAACCTGAATTGGCATTTGCGGAACAATACTCGATCGTACTGGTGTGCTCGACACGTTCATTCGCCTATGCGCCGAGTGCTACTTTGAAAAACAAAGTTTACTTGCAGTCCGGAACTCGGCGAGTCGTTTGTTCAGTAGATTGAGATCAATTACAGTTGACGAATTTTGTCGGTAAGAACGGTATAGCCGATAGCAGCCGCTAGTAATCCACCACCAGCGAGCGCAAAAGCGATTCTGACATCGAGAAACGCAGAGATGAAACCAAGAGGAAGCGCACCGAGTGGAATTAAGCCGAAGTTCATCATGTAAACCCCCATGACACGACCCCGGTGCTCGTCGTCAGTCTGTTCCATGATGAGAGAAGAGTTGAGAGCGCGACGTCCTGAATCGCCTAGCCCGAGTATCACCATAATCACCAAGGCAACCGCGTACGATGTAGTCACAGCCGCCAGCAGAATCGCAGCGCCCGACAACATGCTCGTTACCAGCAGAACCCAACCACGACGGCTGTTCTTCGACAATCCGGCGATAACGAGTGATCCGATCAGTGCGCCAATACCGATCATGCTTAGCATCAGGCCAAGTGCTTCCACTTCCAACTTAAACACTTCTTCGATTTGAACCGGGAGCAGCGTTCGGAAAGGCATCGCCAATAACGCTGTGCTTAGTGCTACTAAAAGTAGGACCAATACGGTTCGGTTCTTCTTTGTGTAAATCAGGCCTTCTTTGATATCGCCCCACATTCGACGTTTGCGCAACGCCACCGGCGCCATTCCTGGTACCCAACTCGTGAGACCCAGAGCAATAACGGTTAGTCCTGCCATCACGTAGTAGGTAGCGGCGGGTCCAGCCAATCCGTAGATCAATCCACCAATGCCCGGTGCAGCGACCGTCATCAACGACATACCGGAGGCATTGAGCGCCACAGCATTCGTGAGATGATCGTCATCAACAAGTTGCCCGATAATCGCCTGTCGTGCGGGCATGAGAAATGCCCAAATCGTACCTTGGGCAACGGAAGCCGCTGTGAGGTGGTAAACCGTGATCGTTCCAGTCGAGATCGAAATGGCAACAAACAGTGTGATCACGAGCATTCCGAGCTGGCCGAACTGGATGATCTTCTTACGAGAAACGCGATCGGCTACTGCTCCCCCGTACAAGGACAAAAGGAGGATCGGAGGGGCAAAACCAGCACCTACGACCACAACTGCAATCGGCGATTTAGTTAGTTCCCACGTTAGGTATCCGCGGGCCAGCATCTGAATGTTCACCGCTGCCATGAGTAGCAGCATTCCAAACCAGAGATGCCTGAATCCAGATTGACCCAATGAAGAGAATGTCCTTGCCAGTATCCCGCTCTGCCTCCCAGCGGCATTCGGTGCCCTGGTTTTTGTGGCTGGCCTAGGATTAGATTCTGACAAGTTTTGCGGCTATTCTCGTGATTGGTTCAGCGTTAGCGACAATAAAAATTATGTCGCTCATCAAGTGACGATCTATTCATGGCAAATTAGATCAAAGCGCCTTGCGCAGTCGTGGCATAAATATGATCGATAACAGAGTAACGACAAGAAGTGCGACTGCAATAACGCCAACCGGAGACCGGGCTCCAAATTCTTCCATCGCCCAGCCGAGGGGCAACATGCCTAATGGCATCAACCCGAACGTCATCATAAGCACACTCATGACTCGCGCCCTGTATTCATCCCTGGTACTTTCCATCATCAGACTCTGACCTAGCGCCCAACGGGCCTGTTCAGCTAGTCCCATACCAACCATGCCAATAATTCCAGCGGCATATACCGGCACACTGACTATCAAGCCCAATGAAGCGCTGGCGACAATTGCGCCGATAAGAACAATCCAACCTCTACGTTGACCTTTTCGCAGATTGGCAATTGTAATCGTTCCGACTAATCCACCAAGTCCGAGCGCAGTCAGAAGAATTCCAACCTCGGAAGCGTCGGATCCATATACGTCTTTTGCGTAGACCTGAACAAGCATGCGAAATGGCATCGATAACAATGCGACGATCACGCTGTAGATCATCAAATTTAAAACGAGCTTGTTTTGCCCGATGTACTTGAAACCACCAATAATGTTTGCCATCACAGACTGTTTCACTGCTGTGACAGGTGGTGGCATCTTAGGAACAAGTGAAGTAAAGATCACCGCGCTCAGCATCACAATACAAACCATCACGTAAACGTTCTCAGGTCCGATGACTTCGTATAGCACTCCGGCCAACGCGGGAGCAAATAAGGTCATCATGCTCATTGCCATCGCATTGAGTGCAAATGCATTCGGTAGCTGGTCTTTACCCACCATTGATGGAATAGCAGCTTGTCGCGCTGGCATCTGAAGCGCAAACATAGCGCCTTGAGCGACTGATACAGCGAACAGGTGTCCCCAAGCGAGTGATCCGGTAAACATCAATACCGCCACGATTCCCGCAAGCACACCGTTTGTCGCCTGAGAAGCTTGAATCAACATCCGACGTTCAACACGGTCACCGAGTACTCCGCCATAGAGAGAAACAATCAGTAGACTGGGAGCAAATCCCATGCCGACGATTCCCGTGATGAATGCATCGCCGGTCATGTTGTAAACGAGAATCCCGCGAACGACCATCTGCATTTGGAAGCCGCCCATCGACAGCACCATGCCGAACCAGATCATTCTGAAATCGCGGTTCGTAATTACAGATTCAAATGTGTGGAAAAATGATCGTCCGACCACCCCGAACCTTGGGGCGCGTACAGTCGTTGGCGAGAGCGCATCGCCATGATCTGAACTTTGGTTTACGGGCTCTTGGTTTGCCAAATAGTTCTCGAAACGAAATAGGCGCCCTCCGGCGGGGCGCTTGCTGACGAAGGTTACTCCTGTAATTACCGATTCGCTCGTCAATTTCAGGGTGTTATGATCGCTCATGATCGAGTCTCATCTTGTACCCTTCGCTCAGCCGAGAAATGATCTTCAATGAGAACGTTTAAATGACTGATTCCGCCAAATTGACCGAGCCTACACTCCAAGATATTTACACCGCCCGATCGGCAATCGAAAGTCGCGTAACTCATACACCGATACGACACTATCCGGTCTTGTCGGAACTACTCGACGCCGACGTTTGGGTGAAGCACGAAAATTTCCAACTGTTGGGTGCTTTCAAAGTCCGAGGTGGCATCAACCTGGTTTCCCAATCGTCGCAAGAAGAACGTGACCGAGGATTCGTTACCGCTTCGTCGGGGAACCATGGGCAATCCATCGCATACGCAGCTCGCACATTTGGTGCTGCCTGCACCGTTGTATTGCCCGAAGGTGCGAACCCAGCCAAATCTGCCTCAATTGCAGCAATGGGAGCAAACGTGGTATTTCATGGCGATGTGTTTGAACGGTCTCGAGAGCACGCTGAAGAATTAGCAGAGCGAGACGGTTCCAGATTTGTTCATGCAGCCAACGAACCGGCACTGGTCGCCGGAGTCGCAACTTACGCAATCGAAATACACGAAGACCTAAAAGATATCGATGTGATATTCGCCCCCATTGGAGCAGGTTCGGGTGCTTCTGGGGTCTGTATTGCCACCGATGCTCTTTCGCCATCAACTCATATAGTTGGTGCTCAGGCAGCTAACGCACCGGCTGCCTACCACGCTTGGAAGACAGGAAATATCGAAACCTATCCGATGTCTACAGTAGCCGAGGGTTTGGCGACAGAATCGGCATATTCGTTCCCAATCGGAATACTGCGCAACAGATTAAAAGAGTTTGTACTTGTTGACGATGTGAAAATCATAGCCTCCATCAAGACATACGTTCACGCTACTCGAACGCTCGTCGAACACGCAGGTGCGGCTTCACTTGCAGCAGCTATCGACATGAAAGAGAAAATTCAAGGCAAGCGCGTCGTGCTTATCGCAAGCGGTGGGAATATCACTACCGACCAGCTTAAGTCAGTACTGAGCTAGGTAATTAGTCACCTGAGAGTGACTGAATTTCCTGTTCGATAGTATGAACGCGGGTGTAGTCCTCGCGATACATAGCGAATGCGCGCTCCAAGTAGAGTTGCGCCTTCTTTGCAGAGTTTTCACCACCCTCAGTGGCTGCCTCAATCAACAGATCGATTCGACGGTTGTCAGGCACATGCTTTGCGATCGAACGTATCTTCGATTCACTCTCGCGAGCGCCTACCGAATCTCCACCGCTTGATTCGTACTGGAACCGACCCATTAAAGTCGTCAGCTCAGTTAGTAAATCCGGTTCGCCCATCATGCTATACATCACATCGTTGACATCAGCGTCGACCGATGCGGCACTTCCGATCGCCTCAGTGCCGGTAGACGATCCGGTCTCAACCTGCTCTGACTCACTACCCACTATCCGGGATTTTTCATCGTATTCAGTGGCATACTCTGCGGAAATACCAGCGACCACTTCCATGAGCGAGGTCACATCAGTCAAATTTGCAACCCCTCCAAATAGCAGATCATCGCCGCGCTTCTCGGCAGTATTCCGCAACCATGCCTCAGATTCAACTGGTTCAGGTGCCGGGGGAAAAGCGAATGACGACATATCACCAGATCCAAGTTGCTCGACCTGCCCGGCTAAGAACGGCGGGACATACTTACTGATGTCGACCGATACCGGTAGGATCACCACATAAGAAGCACCGACTTTATCCGGATTCGATCCATCTCTGAAGTAAATCAGGGCATGTCCCTTAGGATCAGCGGCGTTACCTATGTGATATTCGAGTGTCATTTGTTCTGATCAGACCTTTGCCTGTTGAGTCATTTTCTGTCGTAACGGAGTCGAGTTACGCGTTGGGGGGCGATTAACATCTTACTTCTGGTTATTCTGAACGTAACAGCTTATTAGAATATTACGACGCTAAAGTTGTGATGATGCGGGAGCGGTAAAACGAGTATCTACAGTCTGTTCGCAAAACCACTGATTTTCCGACTTCCTCCAGAAGGCGCTCATAAAGCCGCCGAAACCGCTCTCAGAGTACCGGGGGCATGGAACACATTTCGAATATCCAATGGTGCTCGGGACACAAAGCTTGAAACGAATCTCGCCGGGATCAAACTACCGACACCTATCGGCATGGCCGCCGGATTCGACAAAGATTGCAAAGTAGTCGGTTCGGTATTGAATCTGGGATTCGGATTCACCACAGGTGGCACGGTAACTCTCTCACCGCGCCCCGGAAATCCAAAGCCGAGAATGGTGAGATTGCCCGAGCAACGAGCCGTGATGAACTCGATGGGGTTCCCCGGGCAAGGGCTTGAGCCGTCGGTCAAGCGACTCCAAAGCTCACAGCGTTATAAAGATCGAGTGTTAGTCAGTATCTCCGGAACTATTGAAGATGAAATCTTCGAATGCCTACGACGATCTCAGGATTTCGTATCAGGCATCGAACTAAACATCAGCAGCCCAAACACTACAGGCCTGCGTATTTTTCACGAACCAGCACGACTTCGCGGGCTGATCGAAGGATTAGTTTCTGTGAAGAAAGTTCCGCTCTTCGTGAAACTCCCACCCTGGCCGCGTGACGATGAGAATCGGCGCGAGTTGCTGAAGCTAGCAGCCACCGCAGTCGATGCAGGGGTGGACGGGTTGGTTATTGCAAACACCCACCCGATCGAAAGCAGCAGATTGCAGGTCGGTCGAGGGGGGCTTAGCGGAGCACCATTGTTCGAACATACCGAGCTGATGATTGCCGATATTCAAGCTCAAGTTCAGGGCGAAGTTGCAATTATCGCTTGTGGTGGGGTCTCAACCGGTGAGCACGTTTGGAAACTACTCGCATCAGGTGCTTCCGCCGTACAGCTATATACGGCATTCATCTACGAAGGTCCTGGTCTTCCAGCTCGAATAAACAAACGAGTGTCGAAGCTAATGAGCGCGGCCGGCATCACTAACATTGGTGATATTTCGGGCGAGCCACCGAGCATTCGATAGCACCGTTTATCTCCTAGTCGCCAGCAGAGCTTCTGCTTCGTCCCGAGTCCCCATTGCCTCTTGTGCACCGTCGCGACCAACGCACAGCGCTCCAGACGCCATTCCTAGCCTTGCAGAATCGAGGAGAGACATTCCTGATGCAATGCCGACGCCAAGTCCCCCATTGAACGCATCACCAGCAGCGACAGTAGCGACTACCGGAACTTTGAACGGAGCAAGTAGTTCAGAGATGCCATCAGATTCAACCCACGCACCTTGATCGCCGAGCGTGACGATCACCGTTTCGATTCCGGTATTTCGGATAGCGATGGCTGCTTTTTTAGCCGAAATCTCATCGATCACGTCGATATTTGCCATCGATGAGGCTTCGCCTTGATTTGGCGTCAGGATTGTTACTGAATCATAGAATCCGGCAGGAACTTCGCGGACCGGTGCGGGGTCAAGAACCACTAGGATTCCCGCTTTCGCCGCCGCGTCGATTGCAACTTTGGTAGCCGAAAGCGGTACTTCCTGCTGGCAAAGCAGCACGCCAGCGGAACTCAGGGCATTTCGAACGTCATCTGATTGCTGCGAATCACAGAGAGCGTTCGCTCCGTAGACCGGATTCACATGATTTTCGCCATCGGGCAGTATGAAAATAACTGCGATTCCTGATGCAATGTTTTCAGTCCTACGTAGCAACCCGGTATCGATACCTTCGTTCCGCATGAACTGAGCCATCTCTTCACCGAAGCTGTCATCACCTATCCGTCCGACCATCTTCACCGACCCAGGACTCTGTGCCAGCCGTGCAGCAGCCACGGCCTGGTTACCGCCTTTGCCGCCCGGAGTGGTATAGAACCGTGTACCTTCCGCCGTTTCGCCGGGACCAGCTAGACGCGGGGTATCCACGATCAAGTCCATATTGAGTCCGCCGAGTACGATTACGTCTTTCAAGAGTTCCTACCTAAGTGCCTGCGTATCTTAGTTATGGTCGATACAAATTATCGTTCTAATCGGACGGACCGAATTTACCTGTGTTCAAGAGATCGTTCAGAAAATTTACCAGTCCTGATTGCTCAGGAATACCGATTACCTGATCTGCCGAGCGGATTACGTCGGGATGACCACCTTCAATGGCCACGCCTAGCCCTGCCCATTCGATCATCGATTGATCTCCTTTTCCATCCCCTACTGCTACTACTCCATCTCGATCTATGTCCAAAAGATTCGCAAGATGCTCAACTGCAAGATCTTTGCCAGCCCCGATTGCTTCTACTTCACAGAACATGGGCAGCGAGTGGGTGACCAGAGCAGAGCCGTTGAGTTGTGAGTGAAGCTTCCCCACTAGAGGCTCGACGATACTCGGCTCACCGACACCGACGATTGCGGTTGGTTTTTTGTCGGACATGCTGATCAGTGAGTCGGTGTCACGGATTGCGATGCCCATTCGCTCCCCATAAGCGTTGGTCCACTCAGATCGTTTCTCGACCCAAACATCGTCGCCTAGAAACATCATCACCTCTGGCACGACCGACACGAGTGCGATAATTGCCTTCGAGGTCACATCTTGATCGAGTCGCTCATGGCGGATCGTTTTTTTCGTGAGTTGATCGTAAGTCATCGCCCCTTGAAAACAAATGACCGGACCTGCCGTCCCTGCTTGTTCAGCGATTCTCAACGCCGGCTTGAAAGTTCTGCCAGTTGAAACCGACACCATAGCGCCCGTATTCTGAACGCGCTGAATAGCTTCAACAAGCTCTGGTTTTACTAGTCGATCTTCACCAATCATCGTCCCATCGATATCGAGTGTGACCAGAGAATAGGTCTGATTGGCTTGCATTGCCAAGTTATTTCGTCCTCAATCTCGTATGTCGGACTTTGCTGTCCGCATGTTTACAACACCTCGTAAATACGACGGCCAGATCAATAACGAAATTATTGTGAGACCAAGACCCACAATTGCGATTGCGGTCACAGCGTTGCTGGCTCCCCACCAAACTGCCAACCCACCGACCAACAAGGCCCCGATCGGACCAGTTCCAATCGACGCAGCAAGTACGCCAAGTACCCGGCCTCGAATTTCTGTCGGTGTCGAAGTGATCACGATAATGCTCTGCATCGTCGCGAATCCTGACATCGAAAAGCCGCCAATTAGAAGAATAGGTAGTGCCATCCAGAAAGACGGAGCCAATGAGAACGCTAGTATCGCCAGCAGAAACAGCACCGATCCGATTGAGTAGATCTTAGTGAACCCGCCCGGTCGTGCCTTCAAAGCGATCACGAGCGAGCCTGTTGTTGCGCCAAGACCTTCCGTCGCTAGAAGAACTCCGATCAAAAGTGGCCCAACTTTCAGTGTTTCAGAGCCAATAACCGGAACCATGTGCTGGTACGGAAAGCCAAAAATATTCATCACGATTGTGATGATCAACGTGACTACGATTATCTGATCAGCTTTGACGTGTTTTAGGCCTTCTGAGAGATTTGCGAAATACCCACCGCTGTTGCCGGTTGGCTTGCGAACGTGTTGAACCTGAGGCAGCGAAAACGCCAATATCGATCCAATGGCGAACAAGACTGCTCCAGTGATGTAGGCGGCTTCTACACCCAGTGTAGCTAAAAAAGCGCCGGCCCCAAGAGGTCCGACAACACGAGAGAAATTACTGCTCGCCATATCGATGCCAATCGCAGTGGAGATACGGTCCTGACCAACAGCGTCACCGATCATCGCTCGGCGCACAGGAAAATCTGTTGCCCACATCACTCCGGCGAGTGTAGCACCTATGCATATATGCCAAAGTTCGATCCGCCCGCTGATGACCAGCAAAGCCATGAACACATAAACGACCGAGAGTGTTCCGAGAGTAGTTACCATCAGGATCTTGCGGTCCACACGATCGGATATCAATCCAATCGTTGGCCCCAGTAGCAACATGGGAATCATACGTAGAAATCCGACAACTGCGACCCAAAACGGTGATCCAGTTAATTCGAAAACAAAAATACCGAGAGCCACGGTCTCCATCCAGCGCATCGTCGTGGAAGCAATACCGATCCCCCAAAGACGTCGAAAAGACGGATTTGAAACTACCGAACTGAAACGCTGCGTTGAGCGACTATCCTGCGACGCACTCGGCGTAATCAACCGTCTATCGTGCTCTCTTTGCCGTGAGATCGGAGCCAAACTTCTGAATCAGTAGTATCGCCATCCGGTTGGAATCTTTCGTCCCAGATACCAGCACCCGACTCACGAGCTTGACGCTCCATTTCTGCCAGATAACCGTCGTAGCGGATATTTGGATATTCAGTAAGGGACGTACCTAATCCGTTCAAGACCAGCGCAGCATTGATCATGACAGTGTCGAGGAATACATAGCGCATGACACGACCCTGATCGTCACCCTCACGCTGGTCCGGCTCTAGTAGAACGATTTTCCCGTCAATCCAGTTTGCGGTCACCTGTTGAGCGAAGTCGTGGAACGGATCACCGAACGGCTTGGTTTCGATTCCGATAAGCCGCACTGTCTGTTCGCCATCGCCAGCATCCACAACAATCGTACGACCATCGATTACTCGCAGAACTTCAGCTGAAATACGTTCGGGCAATGCCGGTTGCGACGAATTGTTGTCACCGCCAAGAAGAGGCCCCAGTATTCCGATAGACATGGAAGCCAGAATGACAAGAGAAACGATTACGATGGTCGATTTCCAAAGCAATCCACCAAGCTTCCGGCTACTGCCACCCGTTTCATAACCATCCCAAGAACGATCGATATCGGTCTGTGAAGGACCATAAACCTTGTTCACGAGATCGTCACCAGATGGTTCGTTTTGCTGTTCTTCAGAAGGGTCTTGTGGAGGTTGCATGGTTAAGAGAGAAACTATTCGGATTGATCGTTGAACAAGCCTAACTGCCTCTGATCGCTCGCGGGCTCATCAATCGCGACCTCGTCGAGCAATCCTTGATCGTCGTTCTTGTAAGAATTTACTCTCTTCGAAACCGGAACAGCTTTTAGCAAATCGTTTGAAGCAGGCATTAAGATCGATTGAAGATGGCTTGAATCGATCGTCTGGGGGTCGAGCCAGAGAGCAACCGTCTCTTCGTCGAGGATGACCGGCATTCGATCATGAATCGAAGACATGAAATCATTTGCCCCCGTCGTGACGATGGCACACGAATCGATCGTTTCACCATGTTCGTTTACCCAAGAGTCGTACACCGCGGCGAATTGGAGAGTTTCGCCTTCTTTCGGCGATATGAACATGGGCTGCTTCGACCCGTCAGGCTTTTTCCATTCATAGAATCCGTTTGCAGGAACGGCTCCCCTACTTCGTTTGAATGGCCCCTGCCACATGCCTGAATCAGCCAGTCGATCATCTCGGGCGTTGAACGTGTTTCGTGGTATTTTTTCAGAGTTTGCCCAACTCGGTATTAGCCCCCACCGCATCGGTTTGGCGACGAGTCGGCCATATTCACTGACGATGGTTACAACATCCTGAGTTGGACGAATGTTGAATCGTGAGCCCAGATCGGGTCTTCGGGCAATAAGGTCGCTGACCCCAGCGCGTTCAACCTCGCCACCCATCATCTGGTAGCGAACTCCACCGACATATACATAAACAAAAGCGCCGCACATCGCGTTAGTTTACGTTGTGCGGCGCCTGTTCATATTGAACCAATATTCGTTTTTACGAGTTGTTTACGAACTGAACTGTTCGTCTCGCCACGAGTAGATCGGCTCCCAGCCTATGACGTCAGTCACGTTTTGAATCGACAACGGCGCTTCGAACCCGTCGAATTCCTTTTTGAGCGGAACATCGGGATAGACCGTTTTGATTGCTTCCATTGTTGGAATGTTCAACATCGTGTCTTTGGCGTTGAGGAAGAACCGATGGTGACCGTTCCAGTTCTCGTTCACTACAGACTGAACACAGGCACGTGCAGCATCACGAATATGGAGGTAAGTCCAGAAACCCTGACAGCGAGTCCACGGATCGGTAATCGGATTTGCCTGAAGGTGCTTGAAATAGGCATCGTCCCACATGCCGTTGAACCTCATGCTCGCGATCGCCATCCATGGCGAACGTCTGGAGAACGCTTCCCCGATCTCCTCGCCCAACCATTTGGCGATTGAATATGGATCCTCTGAACGTGTGTACACGTTCTCATCCATTGGAAAATACTCGGGCGGCTTGACCTCGTTCGGAGCCCAGCGTGCTGCGGTTCCCATAGCACCAACAGCGTTATAAGAAGAACCCAGTGCAACTCGCTTCACTTTGAGCTGTTCTGCCGCGCGACATACGTTCCACATCGACATCGTGTTCGTCTTAACAACATCTTCTTCGACATAGTTAGAGGCACTGGGGCGAGATGCAAGTGAGATCACTGCATCACAGCCGTCCATCGCAGAAATAACCTGACCGTAGTCAGAAATCTCGACTTCAAAGAATGTTGGAATTTTCGGCCAGTTTTCCCGCATGCTTACCGCAGCGTCAGCACTCGCCAACTGCCCGGTCGTTCCGCTGTGTCCCAAGTTACTGGTCATGCGGAACTTGTCGGCATTGACCACTTCATGGCCCAATTTATAGAGCTCGTCGATCACGTAGTGACCCACAATTCCGGATCCGCCAGTTACAAGTACTTTCATATTCTGAATTCCTGAGATTCGTACACTGATTCGGTTTGGTCTAAACGCGAGTCGAGCCCGTTTTCACGAGCTCGACTCAATTTACAGCCTGTAGTGCCCAATTTTGCTACCGGACACATGGAATGTCGATGAAACGACTACCAGGGCATCGTTCGTCCGGTCTTCTTTCGACCGTACTCAGCCCATTCTTTAGTCGCACCCATCATTTTCACGCCGAGTACATCGATCGAGTAATCGACTTTCTCTTCCATCGTCATGTTGTCATCGGCCCAGCTTGCGTAGAAGCCAATCCCCTTGCGGGTGAGCGCTGCATTGATCTTATCTCGAGCGGCGTTCATGTCTTCTGGGTAAGGCGGGTCGTGAGCATCAGGGTGACCAAGCGACATTCCCATGTCTCCGGGTCCCCATTCAGCAAAGCCGATTCCCGGAACTTCGACTATTTCGTCGACGTTTTCGAGGCAGTACCGGTCTTCGATCTTGAGTCCTAGGATGAGTTCACCTTCTGGGTTCATTGGCCACGGGTCAGCACGTCGAGCGTACTCAGCAGTGTCGAGTCCCCAAATTTCATTCGAAGGCTTCTGTCCACCAGAGCCACGAAGTCCCTCACCAATCACATCTTTTTCGATGCTCTGGAACGGGTAACGAGTGGTCTGAACGAACGCTTTTACCGATTCAGCAGTTCGAGTGTGTGTGTGCAAAATTCCGTGCGCACCGGTCGACAGTACGTGTCGTGACTGCCAAGCGTTATAGCGCACTTCTTCTGGCGTAATAGCGTTCGAAGGAAGTGTGCAAAGAACGGTTGGGGTCAGGTGACCACTTGGAGTTGGCCCACCGTCTTTGAGACCACGCATGTAGTTTGTGAGCCCAACGATGTCGAACGCGTGGTGTTCGAAATCCATCATGAGCATGTCGGCCCATGTTTGAGAGTCCTTCACACCAGCGTCGTAAGTTAGCTCGGTTGGGTGAGTTGCGTAGAACGGCTGACCCGATTCGAGCAACTCAATACATTTATTAATTCGTTTTGGCATAGTGATTCTCCTGATTTAGTTGTTCGTTAGTCGCCATGGAATGTCGAGTTCACCAGTGATTCCTCTGAACCAGTCGATCACCTCAGGGTGATATGGAATTCCATTCTCGCGTCGTTCAATCTCTTCTTCATGTTCAGGCAATCCTGCGTATACGACCCGGTCTTTACCCGGAATCGGCGGAGTGCTCTTGATCTCGTTCATGTAGATGTCCATCTCGCTCTTGAATTCTTCAAGATCAGCGAACGCCTCGATGTTGTATGCGATGAAGTGGTGGGAAGCACCACCTCGACGATTTGGACCAGCGCCAGACGATCCGAGAAGCGCACACATGATTTCTACCCAAATTCCCATACTAGAACCCTTATGGGCTCCGCCTTCGCGGGTTCCACCAGATGGCAGCATGAAGAACTCATCTGGAACCGGGCTCTCTTCCATGATCGGAACGCCGTCAGCGTCAGCAATCCAACCCGGTGCGACATCGACGCCAAGGCGTTTTGCCAGAGCGATTTTGTTTCCAGCAACCGAACTCATCGACGCATCGAAGATAAATGGTGCTTCGCTGTGCGTTGGAACAGCAACTGAAATTGGATTGAGACCAAACATCGGCTTGGCTCCGTCAACCGGAAGAACCTGCATTCCACCGGTGGTCATCGACACACCAATCATGCCGTGCGGAATCGCCATAGCTGCGTGATAGGCCGCTGCACCGAAGTGAACACCATTGTTCGCCGTGATTGTTCCGATACCATAAATCTTGGCTCGTTCAATCGCCATATTCATCGCCATCGGACCTACAACAAGCCCGTGACCCTTGTCGCAGTCTAGGGTTGCAGCCGCTGGCATTTCCCGAATTATTTTCGGCTTTGGAGTGGGATTGATCCCACCCTCTCCAAACGACTCGACGTATCGACGAAGCATGTTCGAAACGCCATGGGTTTCGATGCCTCGAATGTCGGCATATACCAACACTTCGGAAGCTTGGTTTGCCTCGTCGGCAGGCATGCCCATCTTTATAAAAATATCGGTCACTGTGGCGTGCATGTCATCAACGTCGACATGTACCGCTACGTCACTTGGTACGTGAAATCGTTCCAGCAATTCTTGCAGTCCTTTTCTGGGTTAGTTCATTTCGTCAGAATCCCGTTTTGCTGGGATAGAGCCTTAGAATGAACGTGGAAATCCGGCGGAGTATACCCCCGAGACGTGCGCGGTCGCACTGATCCCCGTCCAGAATGTCGCCGATAATTCCCATATTGTTTTGGATTCGCTGGATTTCAATCTTCTCAGTAGTTGCCTAAATCATCAGATAAGCCTAGATTTCTCCGAGCGAATTACTAACTAACTCCCAATCCGGAGAATTACTGATGCCCCAGGGTCTTACTACCGTTTTCACAGAACCGGGCAAGCCATTCGAACTCGAAACGCTGCCCACACCCGAAATCGAAACGGGTGGAATCCTAATCAAGAACACCGACGCAGTAATTTGCGGCTCTGATCTGCACGTATGGCGTGGCGATGGAGATGGTCCGCCACTTTCTAAGCGTCGTATTCTCGGTCACGAGTTCACTGGAGTCGTTCATTCGCTCGGCAATGGAATCAACACCGATTCACTCCGTAGGCCTTTGAAGGAGGGCGACCGGGTTGCATTCCCGTTCTTCTTCCCGTGTCACCGCTGCTACCACTGCATCCGTGGCGAACACCACGCTTGCACGTTCCGTTCTAGGCGAAATATGGTCGGTCTCGATGACTACGCATACTGCGACGGTGGGATGGCGGAGTACTTCTATCTCCAGCCCGGTCACTACGCTTACAAAGTCCCCGACGAACTCCCTAGCCAAGCCATTCCGGCAGTCAACTGTGCGCTAGCTCAGGTGCTGTTCGGACTCGAACGAGTCGGCGTGGCATTTGGCGACACTGTTGTTGTTCAGGGTGCCGGTGGACTAGGTATCTATGCCACTGCAGTAGCGGCAGAACGCGGCGCAAGCCAGATTATTGTTATCGACGGTCAGCAGAGCCGTCTCGATCGCGCAATGAAGTGCGGTGCCACATCCACGATATCGATAAACGAGTACCCAACTCCCGAATCACGCGTTGAACGTGTTCGTGAGCTAACTCGCGGCATTGGTGCCGACGTTGTAGTCGAAGTGGTTGGTATTGCGGCCGCTACCTACGAAGGTCTCGACATGGTGCGAATCAACGGTTCGTACCTCGATATCGGAAACATCGGTGGCGGTAGCCTGACAATTCCAGCCGGAAAAGTCATCGGCAACCAAACTAAATGGGTCGGTACAGTTCACTACAACCCTTGGGTGATCGAAGCTGCGTTGCAGTTCCTCGTGAAGACCAAAGATAAGTATCAACTCATGGACGTTGTTTCGGATACGTTCGCTCTCGATCAGGTGAACGAGGCGTTCGAGTTCGCAGAATGGCAAGGCAAGGACGAAGGAACGCGAGCTCAACGAGTTGCGCTCCACATGGGCTAGCCAGTCAATCTAAATTGATTAACGAAAAACGGCGGGATTGCTCTCGCCGTTTTTTTATTGCAATATCTCGACCACAGCAAAGCGGAGTGGAGAGATCTTCGGTGGCTGTGTGACGAGGAGCCCGAGAGTGCCTACGCCTTATAAGTCTCCCGGAGCTCGGCATAAATTTCTGCTGTCTGGATAGTTCCAAGAGCTAGAGTGCTAGATACGTTCATCATCTGGTATCCCTCACCGATCCATCGACGGCAATCGTCGACATCACCGAAAGTTGTTGCGAGGTACTTGCCTGTGCCTTTTATTCGCTGTGCGACATCCGACATGATGTTCTCGACCTTCGAATTGTGGATATCACCACTAATCCCAAGTGAAGCCGAAAGATCAGTTGGGCCAACAAGAAGAACTTCGTATCCCGGAATAGCGAGTATTTCGTCGAGATTCTTGTACGCCTCGACACTTTCCATCTGGAGCATCAAGATCGTTTCGTCATTAGCGTTATCGATGATGTCCTGCTGTGAAAGCCCAAGATACCCAGCGAAAAACGGTGCGATCCCTCTCATACCTACTGGAGGATATTTTGCCCAGTGAACTGCGCTCTTAGCGTCTTCGGGAGTGTCGATCTGTGGAACCATGACTCCAACGGCACCGACGTCATAAGCCTTCTTGATATCTCCGGGATTGTTGTAAGGGATTCGAATTACCGGTGCGCTGCCAGCCTGACGCCCCTGCACAGCGATCGTTCCTACTGATTCGAAACCTTGAGGCGAGTGCTCCTGATCTATCCAGACCCAGTCGGCTCCAGTCTGGTAAATCGATTGAGCAACGAATGGCTCACGTGTGAACATACTGGTTCCGAGTACAGGATTTCCGGAAGCTAGTTTCTGTCGGACATCACTTGGATACATCGTCAATTACACCTAATAAATTGAAAAGAAATCGTGAGTAGCCGGCGCATCTTACGCCATTGCTAAGAGACGCGGGCAATCTATCCGAATGCATTGCATCCGGATAGATCATTCAAGTTCGTGAAGGTGAACGCCTTACAAACTCAGATCGACTGAACTGCCGGTGTTCGCCGACTTGTAGAGCGCTTCAATAATTGCTGTGTTGCGGAGTCCATCTTCGGCTGGGAATTCAGGCTTCTTACCGGTAAGAACGCACTCGGAAAACTCATCGAATTGAACTGAGAACCGGTTTGGTGACGGTGTTGCGATGATCTCTTCTTGGCGACCGTTTCGTCCGTCACCACGCTTGATGATGATCGGTCCAGAATCGTCGAACATGCCCGGAATCTCGATTCGCCCCTTTGAACCGTCGATCGTGATGTAGCAACGGAACGGCTGTTCCATGTTAGTGGTGATATTGCCAATCGCGCCGTTCGCAAATTTCATCGTGCCTGAGAACGTAGTGTCGATGCCCCAGTTTCCTGAATCGTTAGACATTCCAACGACCTGCACTGGTTCTGCAGACATTACAAATCGAGTGGCGTAAACGGCGTAGCAACCAGCGTCCCAAAGCGCACCACCAGCAAGTTCCTCGGAGAACCGCACGTTGCCTTCAGGTTCAGCGATAGAGAAACACAACACCGAATCGACGGTTTGAACATGTCCAATTGCACCTTCAGCGATCAGCTTTCGTGCCATTCGCATGTGGGGGTTCCAACGGTGCGTGAATGCTTCGACTAGAACGACATTGTTTGCGTTCGCTGCATCGATCATTCGCTGGCATTCTTCTGCCGAAACGGCCAACGGTTTTTCACACAGAATATGCTTGCCTGCTTCGGCAGCTTTGATCGTCCATTCGCAGTGCATACCGTTTGGAAGTGAGTTAATCACAGCATCCATATCAGGATCAGCAAGCTGCTCTTCGTAAGATCCGTACCAGCGACCTATGCCATGTTCTTTCGCGGCAGCTTCAGCTTTTGCTGCCGTGCGGGACGAGATGGACACGATTTCTGAGTTCTTAGAATCGTAAGAAGCTTTCAGATGGGCGTTGATTCCGATCTGAGCGGTTGACAATAATCCATATCGAACGACATCTTGCGGCATGTATTTACTCCGTAATTAGAATGCAAATTAACTTCGGTGACGAATCATAACGTTCATCGCAATGACACGCGACGCTTTGTAGCAGCATCGAACCGGAATCTACTCACCGAACAAGTATGATTTGGCGGGGTCGATCGTAAATCGCCCTCGCACCGCCGACCTCCCCAAAATCATGCGATACGCCATCAGATGACGATTCGCCAGCGTCAGTTCGGCAACAAAAGCCTCACCACCCAAAATCATCGTCGTTTCGATTACCGGTCTAATTTCACTTTTCCCGTTCGAACTGCGGATACGTCGACGAGTTTTTACTTTTGCCCGTACACGGACCGCGTCTTTACGACTCCGGCGTCGAGGGTGAATCTCGAACGACACCCACTCTTCATCGTCTTTTTGGCTGAACCTTGGACGAAATGCGTGAATCGAAGATGTTTGTGCCCCCGAATCAACCTTCGCTTTAACACCGATTACATCAAAGTCTGGAAACGACACGCGTTCACGCCAACCAATTGATCTTGGCGAACTCGCTCGAGATTTTCTGGTGTTAGAAGCGATTAGATCGATGTCCTACGATTCGATTTCATTATTTCTAGCTGATTCACAATATGATCGACCATCAACCCTGCGACATCGACGCGGGTTGCCGTCTCGATACCTTCAAATCCTGGCGACGAATTCACTTCGAGAACAAGCGGCCCTCTGTTTGATCGCAAAATGTCTACTCCCGCAGACTCGAGTCCGTGGGCTTCAGTTGCCTTCACTGCGTAGTCGATCTCAGTTGGAGTTAACTCGACTTCGTGGACCGTACCACCCAGATGCAAATTAGCTCGGAATTCTGTGCCATCCGAAACTCTTTCCATCGCCGCTACAACTTCCCCCCCGACAACTAAGCAACGAATATCCCGGCCGTTGGCTTCTTTGATGTATTCCTGAATCAAGATGTGAGCTTCAAGCTGCCTGAAGGCGTCGATAACCGACCTAGCAGCAGATTTCGACTCAACCAGCACTACGCCAACCCCCTGAGTACCTTGCAGGAGCTTTACAACGAGCGGTGGCCCCCCGACTGCTTCAATAACACCGTCAATGTCCTGTGTTTCTTCTGCGAAGCCTGTACGTGGCATTTGCACATCAGTCCGAGAAAGAATCTGTAACGATCGCAATTTATCTCTGGAACGGCTTATCGCCTGAGATTCGTTGGCTGTATAGACGCCTATCATTTCGAATTGTCGTACTACTGAGGTCCCGTAGAACGTTCTGCGTGATGCGATTCTTGGAACTACAGCATCGAAATCTAGTGATTCGCCTCGATACAGCACTTGCGGATGTCGGGAAGTGATATCCATGTAGCAACGCAGATAATCGATTACTCGCACATCGTGCCCACGCTGTTGAGCTGCCTCAATCAGACGTCGAGTCGAGTAAAGACCGGGACCGCGAGAGAGAATTCCTAATTTCATTGTCTAACTCGCGTTGTGCGCTTTCATACGGGATCGATCAACCGACGTTAGATACGGTTCGATTTTTTTTACGAATTCTACAATTGTGTCTTCTATCATCCCGCTATTATCGATTTCTATTTTCTTCGTGAGAACCGACCAATCGACCAACTCAGAGAATCTTGATTTCACTTTGTCGATATCGGGTTCTGAAATCACCATGTTGTCGTGAGGGTCATCGTTCAATCGTTGCGCTATCACTTTGGAGTCGGCTGTTACGTGGACAAGCACCGTTTCATCGGTGAAATGCAGAATTGTCCGTTCCCACTCGTGCTGAACTGTTTCTCGGTCCAGCCTGTGGCCTTTCCCTCCGTACCCGAAGTACATCGGCCCGTACACACCGTCCTCAATCGCTCCGCCAATGACCATGCCATCGTCGTGACCATTGAACGTGTTGGATTGCACGTGGTAGTACAAGCTGTGGCGTTGATGCATTTCTTTATATTTGGCAGTCGCCGCCAGCAACCAAGCCTGTTCTTCAGGAGTGGAGTCATCTGGGTGACCGGAAGTATGAGGAATCTTCCAGTGATCGTGAATTAGAGAGAACCGAACGCCCATATTGGCGTTCATCCAATCATCGATAGCGTGAGCCAAGGTTGTTGTGCCGACGTACTCACACCCAACCAATAAAACTCGCATAATTTACTACTCCATTGATCGGTATTTAGACCAAATGATCGCTTCTCAAGCAGGGTTTCATCTCGCGGCGCTAGCCCCTAACGATCGGTGAATAATACGCTCGTTACGAACCGTCGACTAACGGCAATTGATCCAAGTTCGACAAACAAGTTCCAGCTTTTGAGAACAGAAAAAAAGACCTCTCCAGCGCTGGAGAGGTCTTTTTTTCTGTTCTCAAAATGGTACGCCCGGAGGGATTTGAACCCCCGGCCCTCTGGTTCGAAGCCAGATGCTCTATCCACTGAGCTACGGGCGCACTAGACGGGTTCGATCTGTCGTTCCCGCACTAAGTTCAATTCTATCGAATTTCGGCGCTGTTTGTACGCCTAATTCTCAAGAAAAATACTGACCGATATTGCTTCGATAATACGGTCGATTGAACTGAAAATATGGGGTGAGCGGAGGGAATTGAACCCTCGTCTCCAGGGCCACAACCTAGCGTGATAACCTCTTCACTACGCCCACCACAGACCTTAAACGCTAGCATCGGTGCAACAGGTGGTCAATTTGAATCCGTCTGAATTTCAACCGCGATTGCTTAACTAGCGAGACGAGCGATACTGCATTTAGCGTCATTCTATTTTTAGCGTTGTAATTTGATATACACGCTCATGAATTACAAGTAATTTATTTGCCAAGCTTCATAGCTAATTCGATCAATGAACGAGTCGGAACGCCCGTGGCCCCAGCGGTCATCCAACCTCTTGTGCTGTCCAGCATGGACGTTGCGGCAACGTCTATATGTACCCATGGAGTATCACCAGCGAAATCGGCTATGAAATGAGCAGCCGTGGTCGATCCACCACCACGCCCTCCCGTGTTCTTCAAGTCAGCTATGTTCGAGGCGTTCTGGCGTTTCGTTACTGAATCGAGAGGTAGTCGCCACATCGGCTCGCCAACAGTCTCGCTCGTTTCCAGAACTGCGTTCAAGAGTTCATCGTCGTTACCGAACACTGGGCTTACGCCGTCTCCTAGAGCAACTCTAGCGGCGCCAGTTAAGGTAGCAACATCGACAATCCGAACAGCGTCCTTAGATTTCGCGTATCCGATAGCATCCGCTAGGGTCAGGCGACCTTCAGCGTCCGTATTGTCAATCTCGATGGTCATGCCGTTCATTGCGGTAACGACATCGCCAGGTCGCTGTGCCGAACCGCCGGGCATATTGTCGGTAGCAGCACAAACCACGTGCACATTCAACTGAGGCTTCAGGCGAGAGATAGCCTGTATGGCGGCTATGACTGATGCTCCGCCACCCATATCGCCTTTCATCTTGCCCATTCCAGCACCAGGCTTCAGCGAAATTCCGCCACTATCGAAGGTGATTCCTTTGCCGATCAGCCACAGATTATTCTCTGCGTTCGGCTTATCACCTTCATAGGTGAGGTGGATGAACTTGAGAGGGCGCGGCCCGCCTTGAGATACGCCCACAAAGGCTCCCATTCCGAGTGCCGTCACGTCGGCTTCTTCGAGAACGGTGCACTCAAGGCCATTTTCTGTAGCGACGCGAATAGCAGTGTCCGCTAGATCCGACGGAGATAGCTTGTTGGCAGGCTCGTTCACTAGATCACGCGCAAGAACTTCAGCTTCAGAGTACGCAATTCCCCTATCTACACCGACCTCTATCGATGAAATTTTCGCTGAGTCAGATTCAACAACGATGAGATGAGCCAAATCGGATTTTCGTTTTTTGTCGGTTGTGCGGTACTTGAGGAATCTGTAAGCGCCTAGTAATACACCTTCGACAACAGCCTGAGCGCTCGACGATGCGTCAAGATTACCGATTCCTGCTCCATGAACGATCATCGCTGCATTTTGAACACCCACCACCCTGAGCTTCCGTATTACTGCTGCTGATACTTTACGAGCGCTATCAGTGTTGAATCCTTTATTCGAACCTAATCCGGCGATCAATACTCGAGAAGGCTTGAAGTTCGGGTAAGCAGAATTTGGCGTATGAATTAGGGTCAACTCACTTGCCGACCCGGAGATTTCACCATCGGATATCAATTCAGATATCAGCCCTCCAAGAGCCGAATCAACTGCCCCAGTGGCTCCTCTTGGAGAGGTGACGCCCTCAAATAGGTTCACAACCAGAACATCGGCTTCTATCTCGGTTACATCGCTTTGTACGACTGTGATTTTCAACTGATCTATCTCCAAATTTTTCTTTTTACAGCGCCTGTCGCGTCTGCACCAGCGATTCGATTGATCTAACTGTCCTGCAGGCGACTGCTCACATTCTCGAATATCAGAGACCTATCGTAAACAACGAATTCGGTTTGACAACGACGATGACACGCCATGTGGTGTGACTGCACGGAAATGGTATTTGCCCCATGTCAGCAGCGGCGCCACTACATCCGTTCAGCGCGTAACTACGCGTAAGTGCTCACACTCATTTGAACTCAAATTTTATAGCAAGTTTTGAACTTGTTCGGAACAATAATAAGGCATACACTAATAAAAGAGTACCGACGTACCTTGTGTGAAATACCAAAAAACTAATACGGTTCCGTGTGTCGAACAGCTTGATGGCCTACACCGCTATCGAAGCTGCAGGGATTCCATGAATTCCAGTTACATAGCCGTTAGGCTCGGGCCAACGGCGCCAAAACGCAACGAGTGTCCGCTCTTGCATAGATTTGAAATAAGACCAGGTGTGGTCTTGGAGGCGTCAGAATGACTACCAACAACAACAGTGTTGCAGTAAAGCTTGTGAGCGATGGCACGTTCCTATTGGACGGCGGTCCTATGTTTGGGTCCGTTCCGAAGATCCTGTGGGAACAGGAAGCAAAGCCCGATCGCAAAAACCGAGTACGCCTCGGCCTAAACTCTCTCTTAATAAAAACTCCCGACGCTAACATTCTCGTCGATGCCGGAATTGGCAACAAAGAGCCTGAAATCACTCGAGAAATCTACGGCCACTCATCATCTAAACTGCTCCGAAATCTACGCCACCAAGGCGTAAGCGCACGAGAAATTGACTTTGTGATCCTGACCCACTTAGCGTTTTCACACAGTGGTGGCGCCACTCGCTTGGACCGTGAAGGCACAATCATCCCTACATTCCCTAAAGCGAAGTACCTTGTACAACGCAACGCATGGGAAGAAGCTTTCGCACCTAACGAACGATCAGTTCCTGTTTATGGAACTGGCGTTGAGCACCTGAAGACCCTTGATGCCAAGGGAATGATCGTACTTCTCGATGGAGACACTGAAGTAGTACCCGGTGTACACACAATCGTTACTGACGGATACTCAGCAGGTCACCAAGTTGTACTAGTAAACACGGGTAGTGAACGAATCATCTATCTTGCCAACCTGATTCCAACTCCAAACCACCTTCCTCTCCCTTACATCACGGCGTTTGATCGATATCCAGATCAATCGCTTGCGATGAAGAAAGAACTTCTCAATCGATGCGAGAAGGAAGGCTGGCTCATGGTCTTCGCACATGGTTACCACGAAACTGCTGGCTACCTTGAACGCCGACACGGAAACATTGAACTACGTCCAGTCGACTTCTAACCTGCCTTCCCGCAGTTAGAACGTCTTTCGGTAAAGAGCCGTCCCGTCGCCCAGGGACGGCTCTTTCGCTTAACCGGAATGGAAATAGATGCACTTCCCAATGAAAATCCAATACGATGCCCAGTACCCCCATTTGGGCAGTAAGCTGACCGGCTGCGTTGCTATACTCGCTTGGTCGTATTTAAGAAATTGGCGGTTCGTGAACTTGAACTGCTGAATCAATGAACCACGAAGACAATCGTTCTGAGTGGATGCTTAGAGGTCACTAAATGACAGATCGTGTCGTTGTCACAGGAATCGGACTTGTCACCCCAGTAGGTTCTGATCGTAAAACCACATGGGACAGCCTTCTCGAAGGCAAATCTGGAATCGACTATATTTCACTGTTCGATGCTGAAGGCTTCGAGAGCCGGATTGCCGCTGAAGTCAACGACTTCGACGCCGCTCCGATTCTGGGACGGAAAGATGCTCGACGACTCGATCGATTCGCCCAGTTCGCTTGCATCGCAGCCCTCGAAGCGCTTGAAGACGCTGGAATGGATATGGCAACTGAAGATCCCGATCGCGTCGGCGTGCTGATCGGAAGTGGAGTCGGCGGAATCATAACGATTTCCGAACAGCACAAAATTCTTCTCGACAAGGGACCTAAGCGAGTAAGTCCATTCCTCGTACCGATGATGTTGGGTGATATGGCTTCTGGTCAGGTTTCGATGATGATCGGTGCCAAAGGCCCGAACTTCTCGACCGTATCTGCTTGTGCAACTGGAACAGACTCGATTGGTGAAGCACTCGAAATGATCCGCAGAGGTCGGGCTGACGTAGTAATCGCAGGCGGAACTGAAGCTGCTGTCTGCGAGATTGGAGTAGCGGGATTCAATTCGTGCATGGCACTCTCAACTCGAAATGATGACCCACAAGCAGCATCACGCCCGTTCGATACTGGTCGAGATGGATTTGTTCTTGGCGAAGGTGCCGGACTGGTAGTATTAGAGTCGCTGGAACACGCAGAGAAGCGTGGAGCGAACGTACTTGCTGAACTTGCCGGGTATGGCGCATCGAGCGACGCACATCATGTCACTCAGCCGCATCCTGAAGGCGAAGGCGCAGCAAGAGCAATGAAATGGGCGATTCAAGATGCCAAGCTCGTTCCTGAAAACGTGGACTACATCAATGCACACGGTACTTCGACACCCCTGAACGACAAGTTCGAGACTATTGCTATCAAGCGAATGTACGGCGACCACGCCTACAAACTGAAAATCAGCTCGACAAAGTCTATGACGGGTCATCTGCTCGGGGCTGCTGGTGGAATCGAAGCTGCTTTCTCAGTACTCGCCATCAAAGAAGGCATAATTCCACCGACTATTAATCTTGATGATGTTGATCCAGATTGCGACTTGGACTACGTACCAAATAAGGCAGTTAAACAAAAGGTCGACGTTGCGATGTCGAACTCATTGGGCTTTGGCGGCCATAACGCGAGCCTCGTTTTCAAGAGCTTTCAGCAATAATTCCAATTAGTAGATCGAGGTATTCCAATTGACGCTCGATCGAAAATGGCAAATAGCTGAACCGCCTCCTCCCGGATTCCGTTTAGACCTTGGATTTCTAGGTTCTGGCGTCCGAGGTCCGCTTCCGGCTCTCCTGTTGTGGAATCGCGGCATACGAACAAATGCCGACGTAGACGAGTACTTTTCGTCAGGCATGGAAGACTTTCTCGACCCGCTAAGTCTTCCTGACATGGGAATAGCCGTTAAGCGTATTCATATTGCGATCAAGAACGGTGAGACTATTGGAATATTTGGCGATTTTGACGTTGACGGGCTAACTGGCACTGCCATCATTCTCAGGATCGTGAGATCGTTCGGCGGCAACGCGATTCCTTATATTCCTAACCGAGAGACTGACGGTCACGGGTTATCAAGACAAGCCATCGATTCATTCGCAAAGGCAGGGGTAGCCCTGATAACGACAGTCGACACTGGTTCTACAGCTGTTGATGAAATTGCCTACGCCAACTCCCTCGGAATCGACACGGTGGTCACTGACCACCACCTCATCGAAACCGAGAGACCAAAAGCGATTGCGATCGTAAATCCTCATCTCGAATCGGAAGGATCGGAGAAGTCGGTCGACTATTCCGGTGCCGGAGTAGCGTTCAAACTGGCACAAGCGTTATCTGATGCCGCAGGGCGACCGTTTCCAGCCGAACTTCTCCCGCTAGCAGCACTCGGCACGATTGCAGACATCGTTCCACTTGAATCAGAAAACCGAACCCTTGTAAGAGAGGGTCTTCGAATACTCGGGCAAACCGATTTGCCAGGCCTCCGTGCTCTCTTGGACATTTCCCGAGCTCCCGGTGCCTCAGGTAGACCCACGTCTGAGTTGATTTCGTTCTACGTTGCCCCTCGACTAAACGCACCCGGTCGAATGGGAGACGCAGAGCCAAGTCTTCAGATTCTTTCAACTGATGATGTATCGGAAGCTCGTGCCCTCGCTGACCGTCTTGATGCGGACAACAATAAGCGCCGTTCACTTAGTCAAGATGCTTGGGAACATGCATCTACGCAGTTCGACATAAACTCGGATGATTCGATCGTCGCAGTCAACTGCGATGGCTTCCCAATGGGGCTATTAGGCCCGCTGGCGGGACGCCTCAACGAACTCACCGGTAAACCAGCTATTGCTTACCAGTTAGTAAACGGCCTCGCCCGCGCTTCATGCAGATCGAACACGGTGCTCGACCTTCACGCCGCACTTTCAACACACGCCGATAAATTCGAACGATTTGGCGGTCATGCCCGAGCAGCTGGATTCTCGATCAAACACGAATTATTGCAAGATCTACTTGATGATCTTAGGAAACATGCAGCATGGGGCGCTTTAGGAGCACCAGCCGTGCCAACACTCCACGCCGACGCTGAAGTGAGATTGGAAGATCTCACTGTTTCCACTTGGAACTTCGTTTCAGCGATGGAGCCGTTCGGAGAGGCCAACCGCGAGCCAGTATTGGTAACGTACGGTGCAATACCGCTAGACGTCCGTACGGTCGGCATAGATGGCAAGCACTTGAAGATTAGCTTTGATGCTGATGGTCGCCGCGTCGAATCCATCGGTTTTGGTCTTGGTGACCGACCTTTGGGCACCGGAGCCGTCGATATCGTTTACCAGCTTCGCACCGAAGTTTGGCGCGGGAAGACCCGCCACCAACTTGGTCTTCGAGATATCCGACCCGCCGCCAATAAATAGGTAACAGCCCTAGCGACGCTCACCAAAAGGCTAGCAGCCACTAACCCTTCGCCTGTTCTCGTTGTCGATCACGCTTTCGACGCCCAGCACCGCGATTGTCCGTATCGGGATTGATGTCCAAACCAGAATCAGCCCAGCGAACTTTCATAATCATGAATGGGATCGTGAATGCCAGAACAGCTATTGCAATTAGGTGAGCTTCCTGCAAACCCCAGAATTTCACGTCGTCCAGTCGCAAATACTGAATAGCGAACCGTCCTACCGAGTACCAGGTGATGTACACCATCCATATCGCACCAGAGGGCCGTAATTTGCCTTTTAGCTTGGTGATAATGAACAGACCAATCATGTTCCAGATGATCTCGTACACAACTGTAGGGTGCACCGCACGTTCAGGGTCGCCGAAGAACCGTTCAGCACCTAAACGAGCCGGACTATTCGGGTGCGTGAAATACCAACCCCAACCAGCATCCAGTGCACGCGACCAGTGCTCACCGTTGATGATGTCGCCAATTCGACCAATCGTTTGCCCCACCAACATCGCAGGAGCTGCGATGTCCATGTATTTACCGACCGGAGCTTTGGCGAAGTAGGCATAGATCGAACCAGCGATCCAACCACCCAGAATTCCGCCCCAAAGTCCGATTCCACCAGACCAAATAGCCAGAATTCGTCCAGGGTCGTCACCATAAATTGCCCAGTTATCGAATACATGAACCAATCGTGCGCCGACGATACCGCCAAGAATTCCAAAAATGGCAGTGTTGTAGACCAGGTCCTGATTGAGATTGCCTTTCAGGGCAGCCTTCCCAACCATATAGATTGCAGCAGCCACACCTACGAAGCTGAGGAACCCATGCCAACTAAGCGAAAAACTGCCGCCAGCGACGATATTGGGATTGAACGGGATTTCGATAGCTAAGATCGGCATTTAACGGTGCCTAAGCCTTTAGTACTGGAAAGTGGCGACGAAAATCATGCACGTACTGAGATGATCATTCTTCAAATAAGATTCATCACCGACTAATGAGTGTACGCACTCCGACGATTCTAAGTTCCACCGATAGACCATGCAATCGACAATATTGAGGGAAATAATGAATAAAGAAGATGGTCACGCTTTAAATATCAGAATTTCAGAACAATATCGAAATAGCGGCTTGAATTGCGATTCGAGTAAAGTTGATTGACTGTCGTGATGCGTCATTAGGCCGAAAGCAGTCGAATTGCTCGGAGAACTCGAAACGTTCGTAAATTACCTTTCGGTTGATCGAGGTCATTCGGTCCATACCCTGTCGGCCTATAGAAACGACCTCGGATCGCTCTTAGATTTCCTCAGCAAAAGCCCCAATCCACCCTCAACTTGGAACGATGTCGGTGAATCCGATATCAGGAAATTTCTCGACAATCTCGAAGAGCGCGATTACGCCCCATCTACTAAATCACGCAAAATTGCTTCGGCAAAATCGTTCTTCAAATTTCTAAAAGAAGAACAAATCATCAAGAACAATCCACTCGTAGACGTTCGACAGCCACGATCCGGACAGTCGTTGCCAAAAGCTCTGAGCATTGAAGAAGTTGATCGACTGCTCGAAATGAGCTCGACCACAACAAATGCCGAAGAAGTCCGTGATTCGGCGATGGTCGAACTCATGTATGCAGCGGGACTGCGTGTATCTGAACTGGTGGGACTTAACCTACGAGACGTTGACCTGGATACCGCAACGGTTCGCACGATTGGAAAAGGATCGAAAGAACGGATTGTTCCTATTTACGAGAGTGCCGTCGAATCTGTTTCGGCATACATCGCTCACTCACGACATAAACAAGTTCGACTCGGTACTGATACGCAAGAAGCCTTATTTTTAAATCGTCGCGGCAGTCGATTAACGCGTCAGGCTTACTGGCTACGACTAAAAAAGCTCGCCACTAAGGCAGGAATATCGTCTAACATCACACCACACATGCTGCGGCACAGTTTCGCCACTCACCTATTACACGGCGGTGCGAGTCTACGGCACGTGCAGGAGTTGCTTGGTCATTCGAGCATAGCGACAACTCAAATATATACTCACCTTACGAGCGAACACGTTCGGAGCGAGTATGCGAAGGCTCACCCCCGAGCGTAATTGTTTATTGGAGATCGTATTGACTGTAATAACGATTGAAGGACGACTTGGCGCAGGCGGTCCTGACCTAGGTCGCATGGTTGCCAAAGACATGGGTCTCGATTTCGTAGATCGCCTTATGTTGGCTGATATTGCGAAAAAAATCGGAGCTACCGTCACTGCACTAGCCGATCAAGAAAGCCGTGTGCCGTCGCTCACCAATCGTTTCGCGCAGTCGATACAGCGCATGCTACATCGGTCGGCAGTTGCGGGAATGGGTGGCGATCCTTATTTCGGACCCGGAATTGAACAATTGTTGGCTCGCCCTTATTCTGAAATGGAAGAGGCGCCCCACACGAGTGCCGAAGAGGTCGACGAGCAACATTTCATCGACACAGCAAGCGAAGTAATCAACGATCTTGCCGAAATAGGAAATGTAGTTCTACTCGGCAGGGGAGGCGCTGCGATCCTTCATCACAACCCAGCCGTACTTCGAGTTGGAGTAGTCGCTAAAATGGAAGATAGGATTAGCCGCGTTCAGCAACAGATGCGATTCGAGTCGCCAGAACAGGCGGAATCACTGATAGAACACGCAGATTTAGCCCAACATCGCTACTTCGAGCGTGCATTTGATTCAAGCCCTATCGATCCATTCTTGTATCATTTCATGTGGAACACTTCCGACGTCTCGCTCGAGTACGCCACTCAAGTCACTGTCGATGCCGCAAAAGTGATGTCCAAAAATGGTTTGAAATGGGCGGAATCAACTTTCGCTCAATCTGTCCTCACATCTGAATAAACTATCTAAGTTATCTGTACGAGTTAAATGCCAAAAAATACCCGAAAAAACCGCCGAACCACGAAGCCGAACGTATTTGTACAGTCGGAACAACCTGAAGCCACTAGTGACGCCGAGACAGCCGTTGCCGAGTCATCACCGCTGGCGAGTCCCACGCGAGTTCGAGCACGAGTCCAACAGACATCACAGCGCGCCAGTGTGCGATCCGAGATATACACACGGTCGCTCTCAGCTGAACTCAAGAAAATGGGTGCGCTTTCAAGTGCAATAGTACTCGTACTCGTAGTTCTCACCTTCACCCTCTAGTTCAGATTCGCCGGGTTATTGTTCTTATTCAAGAAGAACGAACCCGACTTTCTGAACTAAATAATGAGTTACTCGAAACAGCCGCCCTTGACCAAACGGGCCGAGGACGGGACAGCGTGTTTTTAAATTGCCAGCAAAACCACGAACATTTTCGACTCGACTCGCAGCGGTTCCCCTGAAACCAGGTGTGTACATTCACCGCGACTCTGAAGGAAAAGTTCTCTACGTCGGCAAGTCGGCATCACTACGAAACCGGCTCCGCTCTTATTTCGGATCAAAAAATAATCTAGATGCGAAGACCACTGAGCTTGTATCTAGAATCGCCGATTTCGAGTTCATAGTTACCGAGTCTGAGCAAGAAGCACTTCTGCTCGAAAACTCGCTAATCAAGAAGCACAAACCTCGCTTTAACGTCCGACTCAAAGACGATAAGACCTACCCGTACATCAAGGTCGATCTCGCAGAAGAATTTCCGCGAGTCTACGTAACACGGCGCACTGCAAACGATGGTGCTCGATATTTCGGCCCTTTTGCATCGGCTGGAAGCGTGCGAAAAACCCTCGACCTTCTCAAGAGACTCTTCCCCTACCGCTCTTGCACGAAGGCGATTACGGGCACCGACGATCGACCATGCCTTGAATTCCACATCAAGCGCTGCGTCGCTCCCTGCACTGGATATGCTTCAAAACTCGACTACTCGAAGGTGATAGATCAAGTTCTGATGTTTCTGGAAGGGAACACGAAAGAAGTCGTGACCGAACTAGAAACAGCGATGCTCGAAGCTTCGAATCAACTTGAATTTGAACGAGCTGGAGCACTTCGGGATCGTCTCAAAGCAATCGAACGCGTGTACGAAGGGCAAAAAGTTGTCGGACTCGGCCGAGAAAATCTCGATGTGATCGGCGCAGCCTATGGCGGAGAAGAAGCATGGGTTGAGATCTTCTTCGTACGCCAAGGGAATCTGATCGGTCGTGATCACTTCACGATGAGCGGAACTCGGGATGAAACTGGCAACGAAATCCTCGCAAGGTTCATCGAGCAGTTCTATACGTCGGCGTCACACGTGCCAAGGCGAATCCTCGTCCCAGAATCAATAAATCGAGTTGCAACTATTAACCAGTGGCTGGAATCACGCAGAGATGGTCCCGTAGAAATAACGATTCCGCAGCGAGGTCCTAAACGTCGGTTGCTCAAGATGGTGAGTGAGAACGCAGAGCAAGGCCTTGAACAGCTGAAGTTGAAGTGGATTTCAGACTCCACACGCATGGAATCGGCGATGTCCGAACTTCAAGAGCAACTTAACTTGCCCACGTTACCCAAGAGAATCGAGTGCTACGACATATCGCACATTCAGGGAACCAACACGGTTGCCAGCATGAGTGTGTTCCAAGAAGGAAAACCGCTTTCGTCCGACTATCGCCGTTTCAAGATCAAATCGCACGATCGCAACGATGATTTTGCGTCGATGAAAGAAGTCCTAACTCGTCGATTCAAACGACTCAAGAATGCAAGAGAAGGTGGAGAAGAAAACGCCAGTTTTGCAGCCTCACCCGATCTCGTCTTAATCGACGGCGGAAAAGGACAACTTTCTTACGCTGTAGAAGCGATGTTGTATCTCGGACTGCAAGATATTCAACTTGCTTCAATCGCAAAACGTGAAGAAGAAATTTTCCTGCCCGATGCTGCTGAACCCGTAATCATGCCCCGAAATTCTCAAGGCCTATTTTTGCTGCAAAGAGCTCGAGACGAAGCCCACAGGTTCGCAATTACATTCCATCGCAACCTTCGAGGCAAGTCGTCAGTAAAATCCGCTCTAGACAACGTCCCGGGCATCGGCCCCAAACGACGTAAAATGCTGATCCGCACCTTCGGATCAGTAAAGGGAATTCGAGAAGCATCTGAAGATCAGATTGCAGCCTCGCCCGGAATGACTGAGAAAACGGCCCGTCAGCTCAAAGAACACCTGTAGGCCTCAATGCAAGCCCTTTCATTCCCCGGCTACGGTCGTGTCGAAATTATCGAAATCCCTCGACCAGCTCTGCGCGAGACCACTGATGCGATCGTATTAGTAACAACTGCGGCAATAGGCCCTTGGGATATCGAACACTTTTTCAGTGCTGGTGAAGAAGCTGTAGTGCCTGGCGGCGAATTCGCTGGAATAGTAGTCGAGACAGGTTCAGATGTTTCAAGGATTGACCTAGATGATCTAGTATCGAATACAGTTCGCCATCTCAGTTCGAACGGCACTAGTCAGTTGTTTGGCTCGGCGTCTCTTCCGGGGGGACACGCTGAATATGTTCGAGTCCCCAACGCCGACGCTACTCTCACAAAAATTGCCGCATCAGGCGAAGAACGTGCCGTGCTGACGGGTGGGACTGCTGGTCTTGGCGTGAACGTTGCTACAGCCGCTATGAGCAAATCACCCGAAGGTTCATACGCAGTCGTTGGATGCGATCCAATTGGATTGACTGCGTTGATCGCACTAAAAAACTCTGGCAATTCGAAACAGATAATCGCCATCGAAGATCACACGGCGCGACTAACGCTGGCTTCAGGATTCGCCAATCAGGCACTGAGAAGCAACGATGCATTACCGATCAAGCAAATGGACGTTGTGATAATCGGATCCGTTCGAGAAGCCCCGGAATACGAAACGGCTGTGAGTTTGGTTCGACCGGGCGGCTACATAATTTTCTCTGAACCCTACGGCCCGGTCCGTTCGACCGAGACTGGCGTGGTGCTGCCGGAAGGCCTCACCATATCGGCCGCCACTTGGCCAACAAATGAAGATGCGAAGAAGATCGTCACAGCGATGCAGATCAAGCGATTAGATCTCACGCCAATCGTTTCGCACGTAATTCCGCTCGATGAAGCCCAAGAAGCCTATGAAGCTGCCGCCGGACCGGGTCAGGGTGTTCAAAAAGTGCTGCTGAAACCGTAGAACATCTGATGTATGCGATTCCGTAGGTTCCTATTTACGCCGTTGTGCCGAACCAGAGAAATCTCGAGGAGCCGCAGGCGTCGCTCGTCCTTCAGCCGCATCAACAGCCGCTACCAGCTGTCTCCGAGCCCACAGAACGGTTAATGCTGCATCTAAGTTCGAAAGAGTTTCAGGAAGCGATAGTTTGCCATCAGGTAAACCAAGTTCTATTCGGTCGCCGACCGGAATATCCCGAGATACTTCGCCGGCACTCGGTGCGCTACTCGGAGCATTTGCAGCGAACACAGGTTCATTACTGCCCAATTCCCGTTGAGTCGGAGCCGCATATCGTGATGCAGAACCAAGTGGATTCTCAGATTCAGCGACCGGTACTGACTGATCTTTCGGCAGGTACGGTCGTGCTTCGCTAAATATCCGATCGATTAGTGCCAATCGTCGAGCGACCTCGGTTCTATTAGCACCAGAAAGCTCTTCCAGTAAAACGGCGAATCGATCAGCGGCATACGGCTGGTCTCCAAGACGTGTCGACATTTCAGTAAATAGGGGGACGTTGCGTGCGAGTTGAATTCGCGCATCTTCACTCTCTTTGACCGAGAGCGGCGTTACAGCACGTAAACCATCCCTAGTTACTCGAACTCGGCTCCGACCACCTGCTACACCCCACATGCGAAGAGCACCCAGACGAGCCGAGAAAGCGCCGCCACGTTCTGACATACCCAGCGAACGAGCTAGTCCTTGCCGAGATACTTCGCCTGCAAATTCACGAGCGATCTTTTGACCAAGCTCGATGCTTTCGACGAGCCCTATTTCTGGGAACTCGTAATCACCTAGTTTTGCCATACAAATAAGCCTCACTACAAAATTGGACACGCCGGGGTTGACCACAGAGGCGTTTGAGCCGAGATAGATGACTTCGAGTCACCACAGAGCCCACAAACACTGCTTACGACCAACCTAATTTTTATCAACAGAAGCGTTATTCCGACAAACACGCCGCCATGACGTTCATTACGCTGTACGTTACGCCGCTACACAGCCGCACCGCAAGCAGTTTTGGAGCGCATCGCACATTAGTTGTTCTTGTTACCTGTTCTAGTGTTGTGTTGAGATTGTCTGTCGATCTGGTTCAATTGCCGTAAACAGTCACGTATGGGCATTCAAGGTTCTGTACGGCGTGTCCGGTGATCCATCTGCGGCTACAGCACTGTTTTTATGGATCCGTGAGGGGTTACAACGGAGGTACGTGAGTTAACTAGCGGCGTAAATAATCATCGGCACCGGATCTTCGTTTGTCCGAGTTGATTCGCTGCCTATCACTCAACACAAGTATTTGCACACGATGTGAAACATTCCTGTCCAACTACGGACAGTACGATTTACTCCAAGGCCACTTGATAGCACTACGCGAGCGGTCAACCAGTGCTTCGACTAATTACTCACCGAACTACCGTATTTCGACGTCAAGCAGCGCAAAGTTTTCAGTGCCCAAATATGCGCCGTCTTCACGTTCGCAGTTTGGGTCGTTTTTTGTGCTGATTGACGACAACTTGCGCCGGTCAATGTGCGGCGCAGTATCGCACAACATAACGGATTATTTACCGTTTTGTTTAGCATGTAATCCGGATGTAAGAAATGGGTTTTTGAACTCAACCAAGTGCCGACCGATATTTTTACTAAATTTCCGCACAGGTTGTCGATTTCAGCTGATTTTGGTCAAAAAATAGCCGGGCGCAGAAAATTCTGAGCCCGGCTATTTGGACCAAATCCCAGGTCGATTATTTATCTATTTTCCGACCCGAATTTCGGTCACGTTTTGATTCGTTTATTTTAGTCGTCTTGCGACGTGAAACTACCAAGTCCACCTAGCATTTTCGTTAGCTCAAGTGGTAATACGAATTTGGTTGATTCGCCTGCAGCTAGTTCCTTCAGTGCATCAACGTATTGGAGCGTCATTGTGTTCGCATCTACGCCCGAAGCTACCTTGTGAATCGCCGCAAGCGCCTCGGCATAACCGCTGGCTCTAAGAACGGTCGCTTGCTGATCACCTTCAGCCGCAAGAATCTCAGCCTGCCTGTCACCTTCTGCCTTTAGGATCGACGATTGCTTCTCACCTTCAGCAACCGTAATAGCTGCTTGTTTGGTACCGTCTGCCTCGAGAACAACCGCACGGCGAATGCGTTCAGCAGTCATTTGGCGGTTCATCGCCTCTTGAATGTCTCTTGGAGGATCGATCTCACGAATTTCTACGTTGGTGACTTTGATGCCCCAACGCTCGGTTTCGGAATCCAATCGTGTTCGAAGGACCTCATTGATCTTGTCTCGCTGAGAGAACACATCGTCAAGGTTCATTTCACCGATGACCGCCCGGAGGGTCGTCGTGGCAAGTCCAACTACAGCAGTTGTGTAATCTTCAACCTCAAGAACAGCCTTCTGTGCTTCATTGATATCGACCCGGAGATACACCAAAAAATCGATTTCTATCGGCGCATTGTCCTTGGTGATGTTCGTTTGACGCGGGATATCAAGAACAGTCGTACGTGTGTCGATCTTCTGGATCTGGTGGATGATCGGGAGCGATATTACGATTCCCGGCCCCATCATCCCTTCGAACGTACCCAGTCGGAAACGGGCAACACGCTCGTAATCTCGAACGAAGTTAATAAATGCCATTAGTACCTCCCAATACGGAACGGGGATCCCCGAACCTAATTTGTTTCAATCTTTACTCGATACGTCATCTGTACCTGTTTCGGTTCGCAATAGTCTCACTTTCAGATGAATACCATCGACCGAAACCACTTCGACTTCTGTGCCCACAGAGATGCTTTTTTCGCTGTTTCCTTCATACTCGCCAGACCAGATCTCACCATTTACCAGAACCTGACCTGAAGGAGATAATTCTGCCGACACAACACCTGCCCCCCCGACCATACTCGCTACTAACGTTGGACTTTCGTACAACAAAATATCTTTACTTTTACGAAGCTCCCAAGCAAACCACAACACTAATGAACCAATTGAAACTCCAACGATCGCCAGCAACCATCGATTCACGGTTGGGTCAGCCCCAGTAAAAGTCGGATTACCGAAGAAACCAACCATAAATACTCCACCCAGAATCAAACTCACAGTGCCAGCAACTCCGAAGTACCCAATCCCCGGAGCGGTCGTTTCGAGATAAAACAACAACATCGATAACAGGATCAACGCCACTCCTGCCCAAGAGAACGGCAACTGTCCAACGCCAGCCCACCCAAGAACCAAGAACAAAACGCCTAACGTACCTGGAACCCAAAGTCCCGGATTCCAAAGTTCCACGATCACGCCAAGCCCACCAAGTGATACAAGAAGGAAAGCAATATTAGGATCTGAGATGAACGCCAGCACACGCTCTAGCAAACTCAAATCGATCTGCGATGTAATAGCGCCACTGATATCCAATTCCACACTTTCCCCATTGATATCGACGGGATAACCATCCAACTGTTCTAAAAGAGATTCGTAGTCAACTGCGATCAAGTCAGCAATCCCCAACTCGACTGCTTCTGAAGCTGAATACGCCTTAGCCGACAATACGGTCGCTTCAAGTGCCGACACGTTTCGACCTCGCCTTTCAGCGATGCTTCGAATAAACGCGGCTGCGTCTTGGGACGCCTTTCGACTCAACGTGTCTGGCAAATCATCGCCATCTACTCCAACGACCGATGCAGCGCCTATGTTTGTGGTCGGCGCCATCGCCAATATGTGTGCCGCCGCGCCAACAAACGTTCCAGCACTTGCCGCCTGTGCGCCGCTAGGAGCTACGTAGACAGCTATGGGCACCTCAGACATTAGAATCGATCCAATAATGTCTCTGGTGGCGTCTAGGAGACCGCCAGGGGTGTTCAACATCAACACAACAAGCTGTAAATCTTCTTCTTCAGCTCTGTCGAGGCCCCGTTCGATAAATCGTGAAGAAACACCATCTATCGCGCTATCAAGTCGAATAAGAAGGACGTTTGATTGTTGATTCCCCGACTCGGTCGACTGTGCCTGAGCAGATTCTTCGAGCGAGGGCAGCAATATCCCAATAAGGCCAGCCAGAGTTATCAGCACTGCGATTAGTACTCGAATACCCCGTACCACTCCCCTGAAAGAACGATTTGGCATAGCTGAACTCCGTTCGGGCATTTTATCGAATGAATTTGGATAAAAGTTGACCAATATCGTCAACCTGTCAAAATACTGCAGCGATAACAGTGCGTCATTGCTCTGCGCATTGTGATGAAACTCGATCAATAGCTACAGGTTCAAGATGAAAATTACCGATATCAAGACGTTCCATGCGAACGACGGTCAACGAAATAACATCTTTCTCGAAATCGAGACTAATGCAGGGATCGCAGGAGTCGGTGAGGCATACTCAATTGGTCCTGACCGAAGCGTAATAGCGATGATCGAAGAGATGAAATCGTGGTTCATAGGACAAGACCCAGGACGAATCGAGTGGCTAATTCGTCGTGCGAAGAACACGCTGCGCTTCCCTCTTGGTCAGGTAGCGTGGTCTGCCATTTCCGGTATCGATCTCGCACTTTGGGATATTGCAGGTAAAGCTGCCGGGCTTCCCGTTTACAGCTTGCTAGGCGGTAAGACTCGAGAACGCGTCCGGGTTTACCACGGCATTTACGGAGATTCGCCAGAGGAAGTCGGCGAACATGCAGTACGGCTAATGGACGAAGGCTACTCAGCGTTCAAAACCAGCCCACTTCCTTCGAATTGGCGTGAAATTCCGTGGCGGCAGGCGTTACGCGAAGCCGATCAGCGAATGTCGGCTATTCGAGATGCGATTGGCGATAGTCCTGATCTAGCAGTCGATGTACACGTTGCCATTCGTGAAACTGCTCTGTCACTAGAGCTTGCAAGGGTCATCACGCCATACCGACTTATGTTCATCGAAGAACCGGCACGAGCTGAATTCATCGAATCAAGCGCTGAACTGCGGCGTGAGTTTAGAGTCGCCCTCGCAACTGGCGAGAATCTGTACGGTCTTCACCGATACACCGAACTACTGAACGCTGATGCTGTCGATATCATCCAGCCTGATTTGCTTTGCTGCGGAGGCCTCCTCGAAGCTAAGAAGATCGCCGCCGTGGCTGAAGCACACTATGTCACCGTCGCTCCGCACAACCCATTGGGATTGATCTCAACTGCGGCAGGTGTTCACCACGCTGCTTCCATCAACAACTTTGCGATTCTTGAATGGCACGGCGATCACAAAAAGAAGAAATCCGAGTTCATAAACGAATCGTGGGGTCCGGTTAATGGATATTTCGAACTCCCAACACAGCCGGGACTTGGAATGACGCTGAATCACGATGCCATCTCTGCGAATCCTCCTGCCCAATGGGATAGAGGATTCGCAACGTACAGCGACGGGTCACCCGGCTTCCTCTAACCCGCCTTCAATTCCAACTTCAACTCGTAATTTTTAAAAGACGACCGATATGAAAATCACAAAAATAGAAACACTAATCGGGTCCGACCCAGCAGCCGGAAATCTTATCTATGTCAGAACACACACCGATGCCGGCATCTATGGCGTAGGCGAGGTGTACCACGTTGGTCCCGACATGGCATCGACCGTGTGGGTTGAGTACTTCGCCGAGCAGCTTGTCGGACAAGACCCAACTGAGATCGAACGAAACTGGGCACTTTGTTATCAAGGAGCTCGGTTTCCTATCGGATCTTCCGGATTAGCAGCACTTTCGGCGATCGATGTCTCGCTTTGGGACATCACTGGTAAGGTGCTCAATAAACCCGTTTATGAACTGATGGGCGGCAAAGTCCGAGACAAAATACGAGCCTATTGGGATATTCACGGCAGCACGCCTGAAGAACTAGCCGAAGACGCACGCAAGTTCGTCGACAAGGGCTACACAGCGCTCAAAGCAAGCCCACTATCTCCAAATTGGCGAGATCTGCGGTGGAACGACGTGATGATCGACTCGAACGCAAGGTTCAAGGCGGTACGTCAAGCAGTCGGTGATGACATCGACGTTGGATTCGACGCACACGCGGCAATTTTCGAGCCAATTAGGGTTCTCGAACTCACAGATGCCCTAATGGAATTCAATCCGTGGTTCATGGAAGAGCCGATTAGGATGGAAAATCGCTACGAAATGGGTAAATTGCGCGAAAAAATGCCGTGTGCTGTAGCAACGGGAGAATGTCTTTACACGAAGTTCGAGATGTGGGATCTAATCCGAGAAGGTGGGGTCGATATCATTCAGCCCGAGGTCTGCATCGTTGGTGGCTTAACCGAAATGCGAAAAATCGCCTTCATGGCAGAGGCTCATGACTTGGTTGTAGCGCCCCACAACCCAATGGGACCATTGGCCAGCGTCGCTAATCTCCACTTCGATACGGCCACTTCGAACTTCCTTGTTCAAGAGTCGAGGACGTTAAAGCCGTTCGAAATCGCATCAGTAACCAACATTGTCGAACCTGTTGACGGTTACTACCCGATTCCGGAAGGTCCCGGACTCGGTATCGACGTCGTTGAGTCAGAATTTACAAACCGACCGTATTCAAAATCATGGCACCGCGGTGACCGGGTCAACCCTGACAACTCGATCTCGTACATTTAGCGTTCATTCGGTGTGACTTCGTTGCTTCGTTTCGATCGCGAACTGGGCTAGATTTGCCCATGCTCTGCTTTGAAAAGACGATAAGTCACAGTTCAACAAAGGGTAAAAAAGGACGAAGTCCTAATCGAACGCGTATCGGGGCTTCTCTCGATGGCTCCTGTTCGAAGCAAGAGCATGTTCGGCCCTACTACTTGGTTCTTGGAAACTAACGATCTGATGTTCGCTGGTGGAAGGGGCGATGGGGTCATGATCCGAGTAGGCGCCTAACGAACCGCCAATTGGATCGAATCTGGTTATGCCGAACCGTTCGATCCAATTGGCAATCACAAAGCAATGAAAGAATACGTGCTATTAACCAGCGATCGCATTGGGGAAGATGAAGATCTTCTCAACTGGCTTGGTGAAGCCAGCGAGTTTGCAGGGTCGCTGCCGCCTAAAAAGCCCAAATGTCCTAAGTAGCAAAACGACCGTGGCAAATAACCCCCTACTTACTCTGAACCTGCGGCGCCAACAGTTGATGCCCACGCACCCATCGCCATAAGTCCACCATCGACGTTGAAGTACGATCCAGTGACGAATGATG
>Ga0233439_10000618_pt1 | contig 51616 bp, 53 predicted proteins | sample SI_123_September_6_FD_182713 | JGI IMG/M metagenome (GOLD analysis project Ga0233439, IMG submission 182713) | Seawater microbial communities from Saanich Inlet, British Columbia, Canada - SI_123_September2016_100_MG | ecosystem: Environmental > Aquatic > Marine > Inlet | place: Canada: British... | reverse complement strand
CACCAATATTTTCTACTCCAGAACAAAACACACCACCAACTCGTGCAACAACACCGGCGCCAACACCAGCAACAACACCAGCGCCAACACCAGCAACAACACCAGTGCCAACTCTCGCACCAACACGCGCACCAACTCTCGCACCAACACGCGCACCAACTCGCGCACCAACTCGCGCACCAACTCGCGCGCCAACTCGCGCGCCAACTCGCGCACCAACTCGCGCACCACTGCCACCTCCAATTTCGTCTTTAACAGACCCATTAACAAGACGAGAAAGTACATTAATAAATAATTATGCTAGAAATAATCGAACGAGTGGTTTTGGTAGAAGACCTAGATACTCTTATCGAAACTCTCGAATAATGGAAAATAGACCTAGAAATATAAGAATTGGGGTGCCTCCCACGTTGGATTTTTTTTATAATGCTGATTCGAATATTGGAGAAAATATTTTAAATACTACAATGAATAATTCGCCAGTGGTTATACGTCCATCTCTATCGCAAATAAGACGGGCGACAAGAGTTGCTTCATTAAGAGATATATCATATAACATTGAAAATGACCTCCCAATATGCCCAATAGACAGGGAGATAATTAATGAGAATGACTCTGTTATGCAAATTATTGAATGTGGGCATTTTTTTAGAGATACCAATTTACGCATACATTTTACAATGAGTGCCAGATGTCCATTATGTAGATTTGATATAAGAGATTATATAAATGATTATAATACCACAACGGCTGTAGTTGATGTTGAAAATCCTTTTGATAGCAGACCATCATCAAATATTAATCCCGTACAAGAAATGTCTCAAGAACTAATTAATTCTATTAATGATATTTTAAACGAACCAGATGCCTCAAATAATGTAATGCATTTTGAATATTCAATTGATATAGAATTAAATACAGATACCGCCAATGAAAGTTAATTGTAAATATATTGGTTTATAAAAGTTTGTAAATTATAAAATTATGCGAATGCTCTATTTCACAATTATTCAAAATATTTACACTATAGGTATGCAAATACTTATGTTTGTCGGATATGTCAGTATTTTCCTTTCCAATATTCCAGTTTTTTCCTTGAACTAAAAAATTGTCATCATGATACTCATCGCATTTCCAATTTTCGTAATACTTGTGTGCCTCTTCTACCCCAGCAAATGATTTATTAACAACCTTCTCCATAATATTGGTTTTGTCTACCCATCTAACTATTTCAACATCCATATAAAATAAGTATTAATTTATCTTTAATTGTTAATAACGTTTGTATTATTTAAGTTTATTAGGAGATATAGTCGATGAATTAGTCATAGAAATACTTCGAAGTGCTAACATCGCCAGTTGGCGATGCCATTGAAGCCATGATTTATTTTACAATGGTCTGATTTATCCACGTGTTCATGTATAAAATCAATCATGGCGTTTAAATCAGGATTAATGGTAGCTATTAAGATGCCTGCTTCCTTCAAATTTTTATATCCTTCGTCAATGTATTCCATTGTTTTCGGAATTTTGTTCGCGGGGTCGTCAACATTGTTCAATATTACAAGACCATTATTAAGCAATTCCTTGATTTTATCTAATTGGTTCATGATTTTTTTATACTATCGATAGTATAAAAAAATTTTCAATTTACTTTAACTGATTTAATAACAATATGTAACCTTTCATATTATTTTTAAGTTTCCTAGGGGATATGCGCCGGTGAAATAGCAAAACATCTAAAGAAGTTTCACAAAACATCAAAATGCTTTTTAATATTTTTTTCTCTCCGATAACTAATTTAATTGCAAATGCAGCGTTGGAATATGGTAGGTGTTTCGTTATTTCTTTTTCACTGGCGGCAATTGTTTTTTTATAAGCCTTTAATCTTTTTTCCACGTATGATGCCAAATGCATTAATGTCGCTATTTCGTTTCTTCTATTAAAGGGTGTTCTTGTAATATTAACATGACTTGAAATATCAGTGAACTCCGCGGTATTTGAATTTGCAATTCTTAAAAAACGCATAAGCGATGAAAATTCGCCGTCACCAAAATCACCATCGATTGAACAAGTAAACGCGTCTTGGATAAGTTTGTTTTTTTTCTTATAGAGAACTCCTCTATTTGATTGTTGTGAAATTTTTATTTGTACACGATTTCTGTATTTGGTATTATCGTGTAATGTAAAGCCATAATACAATAAATATTTACTATTGCATTTTATACCATATGTATCTGTAATTTCACCGCCTACTTTAATGGATTTGGTAGAATCTAATAAAAAGGCATTTTTTTTATAATACCATTTTGTATTTACACTCGCGCTATGGTTTAACATATCTGCAAAAGGAACCATTGCAGATTGTTTAATATTATCTACAAATATTCCAAAATTTCTGGAACCAATTATACTTCTCGTCCACATGAATTTTTTTACTGAGCAAATCTTTGAAAAATTTTCACAAGCTCTGCATAATATTTTATAATTTTTCATAAATCCCTTTTTTCTTTCACGAATAACTTCTCGAATATAACTACCTTTTAAGTGTTTTAAATCCGTTTCTCTCCAGAATACAGGTAAATGACTTAAATCTTTGGGTAATGTTTGATAATAAGGATAATAAAACCCATTTTCGTCATCTAGATTCTTAACTATAAAAAGTAAAAGATAAATTATATCTGGATTTGAAACATTTTCATCATGTTTTTGCAATTGCATACCCAAGTCTGTTTGCTTTCCCATTTCAGAGTATATAATAATTTTTTTCGGAATGCGTATAATATTTTTATTTGGTTCTAATGTTTTTTTTGTTTTAACACCTCTTTCATTTTTTTTGTATTTTTCAACATATAAATGAGGAAATTTCGCACCATTTTTCTTTAGCCAACTTATAAATGTATCCATTTTGGTTTGTTGTTTTTTGCCAATCATATATATTCAAAAGATAAATTAATTTTAATTTATTATATTTCGTTTATATATAATGCCTGGAAGAGCAACAATGAATGCAAAAAGACGTCGCGCACCACTCAAAGATAAAAATGGAAAACCAAGCAAACCTGCGCATAATCCATCAATTGGAAGCATGTTATCGCTGGGTATTGCCAAGCAAACAAAAAAAGCCGGAGGCAATAACGTTTGTAAAAATGGTAATGCTGAATGCAACGGGCCATCGGCAAAATAATATTTTAATCAATTAAAGAAACTCTTAATTGATTTTTGTCCGGTTTTAATATTGGTAGCTTGTCTGAGGGCGTCGTCAAATATTAATTTTTCCACTTCTTTATTTTTTAAAGCATCGATTTTATCATCTCTTTTTTTATCATCCCCTTTATATTTTTCTTTCAATGATTCTATCCTAATGTTCAATTGACGAACTTTTCTTTTATATTCTGGTATTTGTTCTAAAATTAAAGCAAATACCTGCTGAACTGGTTTCATAATTTGATTTGTAATGTAGAATCCATAATCTGGACGGATGTTATTTTCTCTAACATAATCGGGACTTTCTACTCTGTCTCCCTGCAATTTAACTTTTCCTTTCGTTTGAATATACACAAAAGGTACGCGGGAACCAACAGAAGGTTTATTTCCTGGGTCTCTTTTTCCCATTCTGTCAGCTAATACCTTATGCGCAATGCTTTCTGGATTTTTATAAAATGAATTTAATTTTTTAGAGATGATTAATTTTTCCAAAGGATATTTTTCATCAACAATATCTTTTAAACACGCCCTTGTAAATTCAACAGCAGCCTCAATGTCATTTTCTTTCATAAGAATATCAATCAATCCTCCATAAACATCCTTCACAATAGGCGCATTGTCTCGCCTCTTTAAAACAATTCCCATTTCCTTGCGTTTACCCTTATTTGGGTCCATTTCATATAACATCCCAACATATCTCTTTTTAGAAAGCAGCAAGAACGGGTCAAATGTTTTTTCATATTCCAAATCATGTGGGTCTTTTAAGAATTTTGTTGCTAGTTCCCCCGCTTCAATTGCCAATTCAATCGTAATTTCCAAAGCTTTTTTCCCTAATATTTTATTCCCCTCCATGTCTGCAAGGTGAAATGTAAAGAAAACTGAATCCGTGTTTTTCACAATTAATTCAAATCCCGAATTGAAATTACCAACGGCTGTTTCAATATCATATACAAATTCATCTGTAGTTTCTTTCAAATAGTCTATTTTTTTAATGATATCGTTTGCTTTTCTTTGTTTGTTTTGCGTGGCTGTAATTCTATATATATCCAATTTATCTTTTCGTGTATTTAATGACACATTGAATCCAATGGATTTCCACATATAATATAACATTGCGCTACCCAATTTGCTTTTATTACTCATTCTAATATTTTTAGTATTAGTATTATTACATTTAGCTCCGTCAGTCATATAATACCCAGACAAGAAGGCAACACGTTGGTTATAAGCAGCATTTAAAGTATCTACGGGAACAACCTTCATCTTTTCATGATACAAATTTGAAAATAATTCAACATATTTTTTAATTTTTCCACAAGCAGGAACTATTTTATAAACGCCACTGGATTTGATAGTGTCTAAAATTTTAAAGTTCTCATTAAATATTTCTTCGCATAATGATTGTAAAATCACGCAATTCTCCATATTTTTTTGATTGAGAGCCCATGAATATTTCACCCCCCATTTTGTTTCATATCGACCACAACTACCATCGCCGAAAAAGAATCCTTGTAGAAATGCTTTTTTTTCTTCCAAAGTTTTACTACCAATATTATGAATATAATCTAATATATCATTCAAATGATTAATTTTATATTTATCGAATACGGGATAATTATGCAGTAATTTTTCACCAATCTTGATTTCAGTGGGTTTTATTATTTTTTTTTCTGGTGTCAACAAACTATGGTCTTCTGTAACATCCACCATTCCAGTATGAGTCGTGATTCTGTAAATTTTCTTCTTGGTTTTATGTCTAATTACGCGGTTGATATCGCTCCATCCATCTGACGTATATATCATATAATCGTCCATCAAACTCTGTTCCTTTTCTCGACGATTTGTTTCGCCAGCCTTAAATCCGTCATAACTAGTCCAACGAGTAAATATATCTTTTATTTCTTTGAACTCAATATTGCCTGTTTGTTTGTTTTTTAATAAAATTGGCGTATTTCCGGTAACGCTATCACCATATATGTATTCAGCATTTGTTTTAACTTCGCCATGTTTAGTTTCACAAACGGCATCACCATAAACTTCTTCGATGACGCGCTGTCCATAAATAAGCAACTTTCTTCCAGTAGCCGTGGTAGAAGCGGCAATATCAATGTCATAGAACGAGCTCGTTCTGGCGCCACACTGACCATATAATGAGTTGGCGACAACTTTGATTGATGCTTGTCTCTGGTTAAATACATTTTTCATAAAGGCATTATATGTATCTTTAATAGTATCCACATCATCTTTTTGCACAATAGTTTTCACTTTTTTGAGTATTTCTCCATCTAATGTCACATCAGTGATTTCATAATTATCGTCTTTACTCGACAATAAGCCAATATGTTGCGTTCCGTCGTTCATTGTCAAGGTTTTGAATTTGATTTTAGCACGCGTGGATTTTCTAGCCGCAAGTAATCCTTGTAAAATTGCCGGCATAATAGATTTCTTATTCTCAGGATATTGTGCAAATCGGCAAACTTTTGTACCAACTTTTACTTTTACTTCCTTGGTTTTCCCTTTAGGAGCAATCCATTCATATCTATCATATTCAACATCCACATATTCGAATCCATCCAAATTATCATATTTAAATGTTCCGTCCTTATTTCTTTCTCCGGTGGTCACAAGAGGGTCTCCTCTCATATCATACTCTTTGGTCCATACTTTACTATCATGTGAAATGTTTTCACTAATCATACAGCTTGGGTAAAGAGAAGAATAATCCACCACTGCTACTGGGTCTTCTGTATAAAATGCTCTTTTTGGCGCTAAACAAATAGCACCTTCATAACTTCCATTGCCTTCGGGTTTTTCAACTACAGGCATTAATGTGTTTTTTTCTCTGCATTTCTTAGCAATGAAACTCAATAATTTAATTCCTTGACCTCGCATAACTACAAAATCAATAGGCACACTGCAAATAGCGGCTTGTTCCGACATACCGGTAAGAATGTCATTTTTTCTGAAAAGATGATGTACTAGATTACAATCCTGAAAACAATATTTTGCGATAACGGCTCTATCAGTCGAAGAACCTTTCGACATCTCGAAAATATCTTGAGGTGTAATATCATCTTTACCTAATCCCCACCGAAGTTTTCTATTTGAAGGAGGATTAATATTGCCTTCAATAATAAATGTACCTGCTTTTTCATTTAACTGCAGTACTTTGAATTTTTTACCGCCCTTATATGAATCGACGGAATGCCCAATCAATTCAAAACAAATGAAATTTTCTCTTTGCAATCCCATGAGATTACTACTGGTAATAATAGTTGTATCATCTAACAATTCCCATTTTGAAACCATGTCTCCAATAAAATGCGAGGCTACATCATTCAGTTTATAAGAGGCAAGATTCACTTCACGTCGAAAATAATTATACAAATCAATCTGGATAACGCCAGGCATGTCCATATATGTCAATTCATGTGTTCCGCTGGCAACACGGATGGTTTTCAACACCTTCCGACAATATTCGCCTTTGTTTCTTGACAGCTCTGAAAAGTAAATTTCTTCCTCTGATTCCTCACCAGGTCTCATACAATGTAGTTCTTCAGCTCTATGACACATGAACTTCCAATCAAAACCAAATATGTTGTATCCAATAAGGATATCTGGGAGATATTCGCGCATCATTTCTGTCCAACCCATCAACAAATCACGCTCTTCCTCATAGCATTCTACTATTGTTTCTGAATTTTCAATGCCAATTTCATCGCAATCTCCCAGAACAACCATATGATTTAAGAATGGTTCAGATTCCCCAACTCTCATGAAAGTCGTTCCAATAAATGTTACTTTGTCGCCTTCCAAAGTATACTGCGATTTTGAAGCTGGTATGTCTTTAGAGAATACAGCAGTAATAGCTTCGTCAATGATTTCCAATTTCTTTCCACTATCTAATTTTCGGTCATTTAGAAAATCCAATAACATACCTTTTCTAACGTAAAGATTCCAAGATTGATAAGTATTATGAATCTCTTCATCATCATCTTCATCTTTATTTCGATAGTTGTTTTTCCACCTATATCTGTCCATTTTTGCTCTTTGTTTTTCAATAATTTGTTTTAAATTTTGGACAAATATTACAGCAATATAATTATCCAATTCTTCCTCGGTGATTGATTCTTTTGGATAAACAAGTTCAATATCTTCTACGTTTTGAAACCCAAATGCTGTTTTAATAAGACGAACCAAGAGAGTCTCTTGTGCGGATTTTCCCATTTTTCGAATGGAATCCTTGTGTTTATTCCAATGAGTGATAACATCTCCTGCTAATTTTCTGTAGGTCTTAATGGCTACAGGAAAATCACCATGACTAGAGCTTGCTTCAATATCAAAAGAAGCAATCACAACAGGAACAGCAATTTCCTTCTGTGGTAGTGGAATAATATCCATAAAATCGATGGTATATTCGTATTTACAATATGTTTTCTTTGGCGCGGCAAGTGTTTTATCCAATGGTATTTCTATCCAACCAGAAGGATTAATTTTTTTTATGTGGAAATACCTTAGCAATGGAGGCAACTTTGCTTCATATAATTCTGTGGCGCTACTCATAAATTCAAATGTTTTTAATTTATATTTTCGACCAAATATACTTGACCTATCAATAGTAATATCATACCAGAAATTCTTCACTTTGTTGAGAGCGGTAGTATTTTTAAATTGTATGCAAATAAATCGATGCATTTTGTTATTGTCAAATCCATATAATTTGTTTTTTTCAAGAACGAAGCTATCAAGTATTGAATTTTCATAATAGTCGACAAAGGAATCCTTGTTTCTTTCAATATATTCGCGTTCACTTTCGTCTTCTTTTACCTTTGGATAAACCGGTTGGTTTTTTTTCCCAGATTTATATTTGCTTTTAAGAGATTCGGTGCGGAGTTTTTCTTTGATATGTTTAATGAAAGCCTCTTTTTTGGGTATGCCCCAACCATCGCTTACTTTAACGTAGAAGAAAGGATGGAAATTTTTCACCCATATGGCGCATGTTTCGCCTTTTTCATTCATCCCAAACATTTCAATTGTGAATTCTTTGTTGTCTTTTCCTTTTTTTCCCTGACCTTTAACATTATTTACTTGGAAATCTAACAACCTGAAAGTTGGATTTGTCATTGTTAATTGATGATAATATATCTATAAATGATATTTTCAATTTTATTTGGGATTATCATGCAATGTATTAATGAAATATATTTAAAAGTGTTTAATAATTAATATATAAAATGCCCGGACAATGGCACAATGATATGGAAAAATTATTTCCAAAAAATATGCAAGAAATCAAATTCTTTTGTTCATCCAGTGAAAATAATACTTGTAGGAGAGCGGATATCCTTCTTAATAATAAGAGAACTCTTGAAATACAACATTCACGTATTAATGAAAATGAGATTATAAAACGTTTTAATGATTGGAATAAATTTGGAAAAGAAATAATATGGCTTGTTGATGGAAATACAAATGACGTTGATTGTGAAAAATTAACAAATAATGATTATCTTATCCAATTTAATAAATCATGGAAATACAAATCTTTTATAAAAACATATGATAACATTTTACTTGAAATTGATGGAAATATTTTCAATATTGAATTAAAAAAGATTAAATGTAAAATGATTTCATTGTCAGAAACAAAACCAGTAAAAGATGTAATAGAAATACTCAAAAATAATCCCGAAAATATATGGAAAATATGGGATAATACAAACTTTATTAAACCAATATTAAAAATTTATCAACAGGGGGCGGGAAATGGGAAAACATATGGGATTTGGAAAAATATATGTGAAAATGAGGACAAAGACACATATATAATTGTGACAAAACAACATTCGGCAAAAAATGTTATTTATGAAGAATTACTCGATCAAACAAATCGTAAAGAATATCATATTGAAAATTTAACAAATAAAGAAGAGTTTAATACGCATAAACATTATGCTATTAAATATACTCATAAAAAATCTAAAAGAGAGTGTAAAGTATTAATAGGAACAATAGATTCATATTGTTATAATTTATCAGGAACTTATGAAAAATCACAAAATTTTTTTGAAGGTATTTTAAATAATATTAATAAAAATGGATTAACGAAAGTATCTCAATATGGTTGGATGAATTTTGCCGGACAAGGAATTTTTATAAATAGAAAAAGTGAAATTTGGATAGACGAGGTTCAAGATTTGCCCATTTCTTATTTATACGCGTTTACCCGTTTAATGCTAGAAACGTGTTGTAATGTAAATATTGTGGGTGATAAACTACAGACACTTGAATATAATCAAAATTTTCTGACTGAAATTGTGAATGAAAAACTTCCAAATATTAATGTAGTTGTTGAACCAGAAAAAAATGATAATAGAAGGATAAAGGTAAAAGGAATGCATGATAAAATTAATGAATTGGTTGAATTTAAAAAATATAAATTAAAAGAAATTAGTTGCGATGAATCATCGGAATTAAAAGAAATTAGTTGCGATGAATCATCGGAATCAAAAGAAGAACCCGTTGAAATAATAGATTCACCTATTATTTATGCAAATGATAAAGATGAAAATAAGATTAGTGATTTTGTAGCCTTATTAATAAAGAAACTAGATTTTCAAGTAAATGTTAATAATTATACCCCCGAAGATTTTATGTTTATATTTCCAATAATGAAATCAAATATTCTTGCAATTGAACTTCAAACAAATCTACAAAAATATTGGTTAAAGAAATTTAATGATAAAAATTATATGGCAAATATTAAAAATAAACATTGGGGAAATCACAATCATAATAAATATGCACAATATGTTCATTTACATAAACATACAGAAGGACAGGTTATTAATACAAGAGATTCAATTAATGCAACAAGAATTATGTCTATAAGAACATCAAAGGGTGATGGTCGTCCTGTAGTATTTATTTTAGGAACAACAGAAAGGTCGTTAAAACTTGTAAGTAATAATGAATTTGGTTTGGTATATGAATCCCATCTACATGTAGCTCTTACGCGGGCAAAAAATAAAATTTATTTTGGATTAATTAAAAATAATGATAATATACATAGTAGATTTTCTACTATTGGTGAGGTTGAATATTTACCTTTAATAAAAAAAAAAATACAAATAAATAAATTAATTGAAACATCATTAAATAAAGATAAAATTCAAAATATATTATTAGAAAATAACATAAGTTTTAATTATTATTTTCCAGATAATTCAAAAAATAATATGAATATTAAAGAACAAGTAGATTGGGGATATCATTGTATTAAATATGCAGTATATGTATCTAAAATTATTTTTAATATTATAGAAAGACATAATGTATCAAAAGAATATTATAACTCGCATTTATATATTACTATACAAAAAATATCAAAATTAAAAATCACAAGAAAATCTACAACAGATTATTGGAAATATTTAAAAGATAAACAATACAAACGTGGTAACAAAAAAATGAAAGAAATGCCCATTTGTGTTTTAAATAAACAACATAACTGGATTGAATATATTAAGATAATTGAAAATACAATGAAAACAATACAAAAAAAAATTAATGGTGAAGAAATAACAAATATGGATGTTTATGAAAGTATTGTATTCGTTTATATGATAGATATATATAATAATCAAAGTTATTCTGAAACTATAACACCTATGGACTTATATAATATAACACACTTCTTCCACGGGGATAAAAATACAAAAGAAAAAGATTTATTAAATCAACTGGATAGCATTAATGATATGGTTGAATCTGCATTAAACAATAATGAACAAAATATGAAATGGAATTTATTTAAACATATAAAATTGGATAGTAACGATGATATTGAGGTAAAAAAATTACAATTTCCAATAATAGGATATGGAAGTAAGATTTCTCATATTATGTTAAAGTCAAGTATTAGTGAATTAAATTTTTGGGATATAATGATTGAATGTTTAATGGAAAGATTTTTGATATATAATCCTGATAGTGAAAAAGATAAGGAAAAATATAAGGATAAAGAAATAGAAACATTGATTTTCATTCTTGATGAAGAAAAATGGATTAAAATTAATTGGAACCGGGATAAAAATTTATATAATGATATATTGGAAGAGTTAAAATTATCTATAGAAAAATATTATGGCGATTATCACAAGGATATTTATAAATATTTAAACCAGATTAAGTTAACAGACAATAATGGGAAATACTGGGGTAAAGGGACTAATTTTGACACGCCGTTTTCATATATTAGTGCAAAAATAAAAAAGAAAGATTTACCCTCTTATATTTATAATTTATTTGAAGAATTTCATGAAAAATGGTCATCCAATAAAAAATGGGTAAAAGAACAATATGACACTTATGATAATTTTAATGATATACTTAATATAAAACTAAAAGAACTATTGAAACAAAACTTTAAAAAGATTGTTACCGAAGTAATAGATGATGAATTTTAAAATATTCATAAATAGAATTTAAAATCCATTTGAAGATATTCATAATATAAATATATGACCTCAATTGAAAATTATCAAAAAAATAGCAAAATGGAGGAAGGTAAAAAAATTGTTGAAAATAATGATTTTTTAAATGATTTGTCTAATCTTATGGAAAATGAAGAATTTAAGCGATTTTATGATAAGCATATGACAAATTGGATAGATATCAAATGTACAACCATTTATATGAGATTATATTCTGAATTTAAAGATAAATATAAAGCAATTTCTGATAAAGAATTGGATAGGTATGTGGTTGTCTTTTTATTGCGCAAAATAATGTCTGATAAAAAATTAATGCCATTTTCTATAAAAATGGTCGAGCAAATTCAAGAAGAAAAATGGAAATCCGATGATTTTTGGACTGAATTTGAGAATTTTATGTTAATTCACAATGATATAAATTTATTGGAGGATATTTAAAGCAAATTCAAAATAATTAAATTTGACATCTTAAGTAATTAAATTGAATTTAAAATAATTAAATTTAAAAATGATATAACAAATATAAGCATGACAGACTATACTTTTATGAAAAGCGGACATGACAATATTGTTTCAAATGAAATTACTGAAGAGCAGCAAAATATGATAAGTATTATTATTGGGTTTACAGAAAATGCCATGAAAACGGCGGCGAAATATGCGGAACATTGCAAGCGTAACGTTGTTTTGCCTGAAGATATTGTGCGCAGTATGATGCTGGAGATGTTTGTATTTAATAAACGAGAAAACATTGTTTCTCAACTCGAGGAAATTAGAAAAGCTATATTTGAAGATGAAAGCGATGATGAAGAAATTATTTTAGACGAACCAGAAAAGATACCAGAATTTTCTGAGAGTAGTTGTGATTGTATGATGTGTAAAACATTAAATAATATCAAGAATGCATGGGAAACATTTACACCTTCCTCAAGAATAGAAACGCTATTAAAAAAATATATTGACAAAATGGCAAATGGGGATAAAAATTGAGATAATTAAATGTATTATATATAATATTAATAATGTCAGACAAAATTTTCAAAAAAACAATGCACGCTTGGTTTTCACAGAAGCAATATAATGTAATGCGGGGGTTTAGAAATCAAAAAAAGAAACATGGTGGTTATTCATATATCTACCGCAGTTGCGAAACAGGAGAAAATATCGAAGTTACAGAAGTTAGTAGAACTGCCAAATATTCATCAAATTGGGATGATGTGAAATATTTGGGAGAGGTAGACAAGTGGGTCAAAACGAATTACCACTATAATTTATAAATCCTTTCTACACCACACTTTAAATGTACTACCATGTTGGTACACCTTTTTATATCCGGGTGGACATTTAGATTTTTTACTTTTTAATGTCGCGAATTCCCCACCCTTTTCTTCGCTTGTTTTTTTACGATTTTCGTCAATTTTCTAAGTTTGTTTCCACGCTTTTTTGTTCTTTTTACTCTTGTTCTTTTACCACCTCTTTTACCTCCTCTTTTGAGCGTAGAAAGCAATTTTAAAACATGTGTAAGTGATTTTTTTTTTTTATGCTTTTTTCTAGACAATAATTTCTTTACTACGTCTCGCAGGCTTTTTTTATGGTGAAGACTATGATGTCGTTTTTTTTTGTGTACCAATGAGTTTAAAAAGGACTTCAAACTTTTCATACTTCTTTCGCCATCAAACATCTTAACTCTTTTTTTTTTTATCATATGTTTATTTTGCCCCAATACAGTGGGAAAACCATTTAATTTACTGGTATCAAAATCTAGATTTGCGGCAAGATGGTGTGGAACTCTGGCAACTAAAATATTGGGTTTGCTTTTCATCGTTGTACAATAATTTTCAAATTTATCCCATTCGGGTTTGAATCCCTCGCAAGCAGGACAATTTTCCATAAAAAACCCAGCCATCACACCATCATAAAGAGAGTCTTTTTTATTGTTAAACAATTGCATTTCATGATTAAATTCATTGACATCATTGTGGTCTTCAATTATAATGACTTTCATATACATTTTGGAGAGAAATAAATTTTATAGTTGGTTAATATATATATGAATAAACAAATTATCATTTTTGGATTTATAATGGGCATTATTTTTTGTGCAACATATTCTCAAAAAAATATTTTTGAGAATTTTGACAATAAATCTGATTGTCCTACTCTTTTAGTCAGACGAGGTAATAAAATTATGCTTTTAAACAAAAATAAAGCCGAAGTCCCAGGTGTAAATCCGATATTTTTTAACAATTTAGAAGAATATACTGAATTTTATGAATGGCAGAAAAGTCAAGGAATTTATTGTCCAGTTTTACATTTTAGCGAGGTGGAAGATGCACAGGGCAATACAAGATATAGGATGTTGGACGATATTTTTACTCCTAAAGCAGGATATGATAGTTATATGAAAAAAACGCGAGATGTGCAACCTTTATATGATGCAAATCATAGTAGTCCTCCGTACAATCAGCGGTCTTATCCAGGATTTGACCCCGAAAATCAAAATAATGGCAGATATACAGCTTTAGATAAAATCTTCAACGATACATCAAATAAAAGCTCCAATGCAATGGATACAAAATGGGCCGGACGCGAATATACTATTCGACAAATTGAAAAGGGTAAATATGATAGAAGATTTAGACCCAAAATGAAAAATATCGACAAACCAATTTCACAATCCACCGAAAAAATAATCAAGAAAAGCGACATTAACATCAAAAAGCCTTAAATCACGCTGGGGCAAAACGGGTGACGCTATAAGGGATGAAAAAGCAACACTTGAAGGTAGATTATAATTTAGAAGATATATCTTATAATATAAGATATGTCTGATTTTATAGCGGGTGCAAGTGTAGGAATAGCACAAGTTGCAATTGGCCATCCATTTGATACATGTATGGTCTTAATTCAAAATGGGAGAAAATGGCGCAATTTACCATTTAAAAATTATTATAAAGGTTGGAAATTCCCATTAGTATCAGCAACCTTATTTAATTGTGTTGTTTTTTCTACATATGAAAGGTCGTTAAAATATACTAACAATAGAGTATTTTCTGGTGCCATTTGCGGACTTTGTATCGCACCACTACTTTATGGGTTTGAAATTGGAAAAATACGCCGACAGACAAATCAATCGCTAAAATTATCACATTTTAAAAATCCAAAAGGTTTTTATCCATTATTGACACGTGAAACTCTGGCCATGTCAACATATTTTACGACGTATCATTATGCCAAAGATTATGGGTATCAACCTTTGGTAGCTGGAGGAATGGCGGGATTGGCAAATTGGGGATTAACATATCCAATAGATGTTATTAAATCAAGACAAATGGCGCAAAATTTATCTATAAAAGCTGCCATTAAAAAAGGCAATTTATATAAAGGATTTTCAATATGTGGAACAAGGGCAGTATTGGTAAATGCTGCAAACTTTTGGACTTATGAAAAAGTGAAAGGCTATATTGATTCAAAGATTAACTAAATATTATTCGTCCGATTTAAATACATCCAAAAATTCATACAAATCCGTCAATCCCATCTTAATGTTTTGCAAATTAGCCAAAGATGACAATACAGAATCATCGCCCAATTTATCAGCAATGGTAGCATTTTTAAGTTTTTCAATCATTTTTAAGTGCAGAATGTCTTCTGTTTCCTCAATCATTTTTTTGTATTCCGATTTGTATCTACCAGGATATAATTTATCTACTAAAGCAGCTTTTGTTTCTTCGCATGTTCCAATGCATTGTTCGGGGGTTTTATGGTCTGATTTAGAAGTGAGACCTTCCATGATATTATTGTTAAAAGTTAAAGCTTGATTTGCCAAATAAAGTGCAAAAGCAAGCAAAGCTAAACATCCAATATATGTGGTAATATTTTTAGCATCAAAATTCATATAAATTAATATGATATAATATTATATACATGCAAAGTAAATTATCGGTGAAAGATTATGAAATGATAATTAAACATTACGGAAAAAGAGTGCCTAAAACTGCGCGTAAAAAAAAACAAAAAGCGGAAGATTTAATTGCACTGAAACTATGTTCTTGTATTAAGAAAGTTACAAGAAAATCTAGTACAAAACCTAGAAATGAAGCAAGAAGCATCGGAATCTGCAGCGTTTCAGTAATTAAAAATCGAGGAATGAAATATAAAAGTTTCACCTGTAAAAAGCCACGACGCATCAAAAATCTTAAAAAAACAAGAAATGTGAAATTTAAACATCCTTATAGAAAATCACGCAAGAAAAAATCCCTGAAAGGTGGTCATGTAATAAAGAATAAATGATGAATGGGTTAAAACGGGCGAATCATTGACTTACCATTCGATAGGCAAGTTGTTGTCTTTCTATCATGAATTGTTTTTCTTTTTATCTATTTTTTTTAGTCGCCTTTTTTCCCGGACAGCAAAAGGTGCCTTTTTTTTTGGACCACGACCTTTGGCCCACATAGTAAGTTTGTGGTTTTTACAAAACGGACATTCATTGCGAATTCTATCCCGACACTCAAAACACATCGCCTTGTCCTTGCAAATTTTTTCCCATTTCCCATAAAGTTCATTTTGCAAACCACCTTTGTGACAATTCACATATTTTACCTGTTTACTTTCACAACAAATAGAACATTTTCGTATATCATCTGATTGCAAATTGTTATTTCTTTTATCTTGGTTAATAGGCAATAGAGGTTGAACATCTTCTTGTAAAATACGTTTTGGATGTTTCGTATTTCTAAATGTCATTTGCGTTTTAATAATTATATTGTTGTTTCTGTCATTGAAAGTTTAAAAAATAATTTCAATTTTTATATCGGGCAAAATAAATCAATTATAAATAATAACCATTGATGTGTTTCTTCGCATAACAATTTGAAGCATAATGTCCTTTCCTGCCACATTTATGACATCCGCCTTTTTTTATTTTTTCATGTATAGATTTCCAATTATAATTTCCATAATCATATTCCAAACCATTCCATTCAAAATATTTTAATAATTTTTTTGGCGTTTTGCTGCGAGATTCTTCATATAATTCACCTTCACACCATAAATATTTGTTACCATCAAATTCATATATCCCGTCTTCTTTATCTGCCTCTACAAATGATTGTTCGATGTTATCTAAAGTTATTTCTTCATCACTTTCTTCGGATTGTTTTTTCGCTTTACAATGAACGTTTTCATGAAATTGTGCTCCTTTTTTCGTATCAAAACCTTTATTACAATAAGAACATTGCCATTCTTCATCATCCGAACCATAATCTACTTCATCTGCGCTTTCATAATCTTTTGAGAGTTGTAGAAAATGATTATTTTGCTTTGAGTACTTTCGTTTTAATTTCTTTTCATCACAATTTCCAATAAAATGACCTTTCTCTCCGCAAAAATGACAACAATCGTTTGAACTTGATATCATTCTTTCAATTGTCTTTTTGTTTTCCATTGATAAATTAACTTGACAAAATGAACCTCCTCTTACATCATTAATACAATACTTTGACATATACTTGAGTGTATATTTATCTTCATCAAAATTATCGCAGTCTGGGAATAACCCAATAATTTGACAAGGCTTATATTTTTTAGTCCATGCGCATCCACCATTTTTAAAATGTGAATCGAGTCGAAATTTGGGATTATCAGTTTTCCCAACATAATATTTCCCACCATTACATTGTAGCACATAAATGAATACCATTTACGATGTTAATTATCTTTAATAGTTTTGATTTAAATTTATTCAATTTTTAATAGACAAAGTCATTGTTGACGACGATATATAAATTTAACGAAAAAGCCAATAAAAGCCACAAAATATATGGAATTAGAAGATTGCTAGCAAGTGTATTGATTTTTAAAAATGAATAATACGAAATAATTGTAAATACAAGTGTTCCTATTAAATCCAAAAGTGCAAATATAGGCATTTTGAATTTAAAAAATATTGTTGTCCAAGATAAATTTAATAGTAGCTGTATCAAAAAAAAGGTTAACGCGGGGCAATATGGGTGACATTTTTCATCTTTCCAGGCGATAACAAAAGCAAATGCCATTAAAGTATATAAAATAGGCCAAACAATTCCAAAAACATAATCTGGAGGAGACCATGGGGCACGTTTAAGAGTTTTATACCATTGATTCATTTATAATAATTTAATATTATAATCAAATTTGTAAAATATTCTTTTTATTTTTAAAGTATAATTCCATTATAATTCCAGTAACAATTGTAAAACAACCGCCAATTTTAAGAGGCGTAATTTTTTCATTTAAAAACAGGTAACCAATAATTAATGAGGCTATAACTTCAATATTTTCTAAAATACCATAAGTTGAAATTGGTAAGGTGGAATATGAAAAGAAATATAATGCATTGCCAATATACGATATAATGAATATTGAAATTAATACATATAATATATGTTTTAGATTTAGAACACCATGTTGGAGTGAAATGGGTAATACGTTTTTATTAAATGTGTTAGATATCAACAATATAATGGATATCAATGATGAAATTATCAAAGGTATAAATGACCCAATTAATAATTCGTAATTAACCATATCGAATGTATGTTTTTGAACATTTGGCGGAATAAGTTGTTTCAATGTGGTAAAAATATAAGCATAAATAAACGTTGCGGAAAATACTAATAATGACCCAATGGCTACTAAATTTTTATTAATTTTTACTTTACTTACCACAACTAATAATATACCAATAAAAGATATCACAAACGATATTATTTGTGCAATATTGAGTGGTGTTTTATTTATGATTCTATCAAGTATAGTCATAATAATTGGACCAGACATAAATATAGGTATTGACATACTAACAGGAAGAATATTAAAACCTGTATATGACAAATAAAAGTACAAAGAATATAATAACCCGGAAAAAAGGCGCTTCTTGTCAAATAATTCTGTTAAATTAAAATTAATATGATATTTATTACTATAATAATGGACAACTATTAGTGAAGGAACAAACACGGCTAAAATACCGAGAGTAATTTTATATGGGAGCGGAACATCAAATTTTTTTAAAATAACAGGTAAAAAAGCAAACATAAAACAACCTATCGGTTCAGTTATATATGGCAATATATCAATCATATAATATATTTATATATTTATATGAAAATGCTATTAAAATATGATTTAAACTATTAACTCTAATTATATTTATAATGTTAACCCGTTTATTGCGTCAAAATAAAAGATATTTCTCGAGTTCTCTTTTAAGGAAACAAATGAATAAGAAAGAAAGTATTATTTATAATAGAAAAAAATTTCTTTCCCCTTCTTTGGCTACATTTGAAGCTTATGATGAACCCATGATAGTGGATCGTGGAGAAAAACAATATTTATTTGATATTGATGGGGAAAAATATATAGATTTGTTAGGGCAAAATTTATGTATTAGTGTTGGATATAATAGAAGTCGTATTAATAATGCCGTTTTTGCACAAATGGAGAAATTACAGCATGCAACAACCATGTATTATAACGAACAATCATGCTCTTTGGCAAAGGAATTGGTTGAGAAAATACCAAAAAGGTCTGATGGTGAGGATTGGGTCGTTCATTTTGTAAATTCAGGCAGTGACGCGGTGGATTTGGCTATTCAAATGGCGCGAGTATATACAGGAAGGCCGGAAACAATTAGTTTAAATAAAGCATATCATGGGTTGCAAGGATATGCCGCCGGTGTGACAGCTATTGGCACAGCAACTCAAGATTGTTATGGGAGCATGTTTCCGGGTGTCCGACATGTTAATGCAAATAATTTGGATGAATTAGAACATATGATTCAATTTGGGACAGGAGGTAAATTGGGATGTTTTATAGCAGAACCTGTGCAAGGATATGGTGGAATTCATTCTTTAGATGATAATTATCTCCAAGAAGCTTTTGCCATGGTAAATGCAACTGGTGGGGTTACAATAGCAGATGAAGTGCAAAGTGGGATGTGTCGAACAGGTGAAACATGGTGGGGATTTGAAAATGAACATCATGGCAACGTAGAGCCCGATATGATAACAATGGCAAAAGGATTGGGAAATGGTTATGGAATTATAGGCGCAGTCGTTTCTAAAAGAAGTATAGCGGATGCTTTTTGTGATAAAATGTGGTTTAATACATATGGAGGCAATCCGATTGCATGTGTTGCGGCAAGAGAAGTTTTAAATATTATGGATGATGAAAAAGTGTTGGATAATTGCAGAAAACAAGGGAAACTTTTAAATGCTCGTGTATCTAAATTATGTGAAGCTCACCCAGACGTATATAAAGAAATTAGAGGCACAGGGATGTTTCAAGGTTTGGAAGTATATGGAGACACACCAGAAGAATCGCAGCAAAATGCATATTCTATTCACAAGGATTTATTAAATTATGGCGTAATAGCAGGTCGAGGGTCGGCGACAAAAAATGTATTACGCCTGCAACCACCAATGATAATCGAAGAACAGGATATATTAAATGTCGTTGATGCGTTGGATAATGCGGCTATTAAATTTAAGAATCAAAATAATTTATAAAATTGAAATGTTATTAAATTAATTAACTCCAATTACTCAATTAAAATGGATATCAACAAATATAGAAAGTATGTTGTTACTTTAGGAGAACCATGGGAGCAAGTGCATGTGGTTGTCCCTCAACATTTACGTTTAAGCAGAGTCCAATTTGAAATTAATGGAATGGACCAAAGTACTATTACTTGGAATCACCCGTTGGTAAATACAGGTAGAGCCTATTGGTCAACGGATAAAAAATTATGTATTGGTTATCGATTAAAGAATAAACCCTTTATTTTCAAACCAATATTTGATTATAATCGTCAGCGCAACATTGACCAATTTCAAAATAATATAAAGCGTGTTGTAAAGAAACGCGAGGAAAAACGAGTTTTTATAGAATTCTTCAAAATAAAACGATTTCCAAGAGTTATAGTAGAGAAAATCATTAAAATTGCTTACGAATAAAAATACATATTATTTCAAATTGTTAAAAAATTGAAAATAATTTTTCATAATTTAATTCTTAGAAAAACTTAAATTATGAACGCAAAACAAATTGTATATCTGACACAACACATTAGAGAGGGAGAGCTTATTTATGATAAAGACGCGGCTATTATAGGTTATTTTACTGGATATTCAACAAGTCCAACTGCTAAATCACGCGGTTCAATTCAATATGAAGTGGTGAATGGTGACACTGGTTGGATTTCTGGAAATGCTGTATATATTAAAGGTTTCGGTGTGAAATTCACTGAGGATTATGTTGGATAAATTAAACATCTATGGTTATAACGTTGGTTTTCTGATAAAAAAGATATTGAATAATATTGGCAGTACTGGTTCTTGAAATGCGGCGTTCTTGGCCCTTTTTTGTTTTATAAGTCAACTTGTCTAAGCATGTCGGGTCTTGTTCTATGACCTTTAGTAGTTGGAAAAGAGAGCCAAATTTTTTCATGATAACGGCGGAGGTGATTGAACTGACGCCAGGAATTTGACTGAGAATGATATTGCCAATATTTTCGGGAGTAATATTTTTCTTTTTTTCTTTGTGCACAACCTGCGTGTAGTTCACTTTTTTCGGTTGGAAAGATTGGTGATAATATCCGAACTTCTCCTTTTTCCGCGCCAATTTATCTGCCACGCGCAAGATATATTCGGCAGTTTCAGTAATGTCAAAAGTCCTAACCACTGAGAAACCTTTGAAATATTGTAGACTGAACATGGTGGAGTACAAAGTACCTGGCTTTACTTTACTCCATTTTGATGAAAAGTTGGATATATTTCCTTCAATAAGATAGATTATATTGTGATTGTGGAGAGAAGTACCATTTAATCGATAAGATTGCTCGGCATAACGTCCATCTTTGATAGAAGAAGCCAAATCATTTAACGATTTTCTCTCCAAAAGTAACAATTCTTCTTCCTCATTATAGATTGCAATATCACCCAAGTCTAATTTCTCTACAACAATATCAACATCGAATTTATAATCATTTTTAAGAGCCTTTAATAATTTAATAAGAGTGTGTTCGCGATTGTCTACTTTAATCAGCATTTATTTAATAAGTATCTGCGTGTTTAAATAGCTTATCAAATAGTTATTATGATATTAAAATAATAAAAGTTTGAATGATGATTTAAAAATATAATAGAAATAAATTTATAATGAAGATTTTGTTTTTAGTGAATAAAAAAACATATTTAACTAAATTATGTAGAGCAAGATTTATAGGATTTGATATTTTAGAAAAAAATAATAAGATTACTATGAAATATTGGGGAAATGGGTGGGATAATTATAATAATAATTTAAAAGTTCAAGAAAACATAAACAATTTAAATGAAAAATTTGATATTTGTATTGCTTTTAAACCATTAGAATTAAAAAATTTTAAAGATATAAATTTAATAAAAGTAATACAATATAATGAAATGTATGATATAAAATGGACCTTAAAAGAAATTAAAGAAAGTGGTAGTCAATTGATTATATGCCATCATTTAAATGACTTTGAAAAATATAAAAAAATGAATATACCAAATGTAAAATTTGTTTATGTTGGACATTGCGCTGAAAAAACAATATTTAAAAATTATAATATACCAAAAGAGTATGATATATTATTAGCAGGCGCTCTTGGCAGCTATCATTATCCACTTAGAGTTAAATTTTTTAAAATATTATCACATCTTGAAAAAAAATATAGATGTCATATTCATCCTCATCCTGGTTATGATTTATTAGATGCTTATACAAATAAGTACCAAAAAGAAATGGCAATTGCTATAAATAAAAGTAAAATAGTATTAACTTGTTCTTCTAAATGGAAATATAGATTAGGTAAATATGTAGAAATACCAATGTGTGGTTCAGTTATTTGTAGTGATTTACCTTATGATAAATTTTCTGATTATAACCATGTTATAGAAGTTACAAATTCTATGACAACTCAAGAAATATTTAATAAAATATCTTATTATTTAGATAATGAAGATAAAAGACTTGAAAAAGTGAATAAAGGGATTGAATTTGCAAAAGAATATACAGCGGAAAAATATGCTGAAAGATTATTAAAAGAAATAAATGAATTTTTAAATTAATTCCATTCGTTATTATTATTTTTATAATAATCATAACTTTTTACCATTCCTTCTTCAAATGTTGTTTCCCATTTCCAACCCAAAGATTGTAATCTTTTTGAATAAATCATTTCTTCATGGATTTGACCATCACGATCTTCCACATTAATACATTTTACATTATTTCCAGTTATATTTTTTGCATGTCTAATCATATCCATAACACTAGTTATCTCTTCTGTTGTTACATTAACAATGGCATATGTCGGTTCACTTTCTGCGATAGCAACAATTCCGCTTACTATATCATCTACATATGTCATTGTTCTTGTTTGTTTACCCGAACCATGAATTTGTATTGTTTCATTTTTATGTGCTTTATCAAGAAATACTGCTGGTGCTAGTGCTGCTCGCATCTCTGGTCCATAAAAAGTCGCTAATCTCATACAACAATGTGGTAATCCTACCTTCAATATATCCTTTTCACTCTCCTTCTTTGATTTTGCATATGGTTCAGTCGGACAGGTTGGTGATGTTTCATCAGTAGGGTGTGTATCATTATTACCATAACAACAGCATGTTGAAGCAAATAATAATCTAGCATTATATTTTTGGCATAATTTTAATATGTTTCTAGTTCCAATTACATTAATTTTATATGATATTTCAGGTTTTTTTGCAAAAATATTTAAATCCGCACATGCGGCTAGATGAATTATAGTATCAGGATTAAAATCAATAAAAGTTTTTTCAAGTTGTTCGTTATTTAAGATATCATATCCATCTACAAGGTCATAACTGAATATTGAATGTTTGTTTTCTTTTAATTTTCTACAAAGTCTTTTACCTAAAAATCCGGTTCCACCAGTTACAATTATTTTCATTTATAATATTATTAATAAAATATATTTATATTTATATTTATTTAAATATAATTTAAATATTATAGATAAATCATGAAAATTTTTGTTTTATATGCTAGAGAAAATTGGATAACTGATGAATTAGCTAAAGAATGGATCCAAAATAATGAAGATTTATATACAAATAATCCACTTGATGCTGATATTATATGGATTTTATCAGATTATATAATAAATCAATTACCATATTATATTTATCAACAAAAAAAAGTAGTTACTACTATACACCATATTGCACCTGAAAAAGTTAACCAAGCACAAATTCAACATTTCAATGTACTAAATAAAATCACTGATGTTTTTCATTCAATATGCGATATTACTACGATTGAAATGAGAAAATATTTTACAAAACCAATTATAACTTTCCCTTTTTGTCATAATGAAAATGTTTGGAAAAATATAGAAAATAAAAAAGAATTAAGAAATAAATATAATTTTCCCGAAAAGGAGTTTTTAATTGGTTCGTTTCAAAAAGATACGGAAGGAAATAGTATTGCTAATAAAACATATATGCCCAAATTATGTAAAGGTCCTGATTTATTTGTAAAAGCTGTCGTATTATTAAAAAAAGAAAAATATCCTAATTTAAAAGTAGTATTGACTGGTTATTACAGGCAATATATAATGAATGAATTTAAAAAAAATAATATAGATTTTTATTTTTTTGAAAAAGTAGATTTTAAAATATTAAATGAATTAATGAATTGTTTAGATTTATATATTGTTGCTAGTCGTTGTGAGGGAGGTCCAAGAGCTATTAACGAATGTTCTTTGACTAAAATACCTTTACTTTCAACAAATGTGGGTATTGCTAGTTTATTATGTCATCCTGATAGTATATTTGATATGAATAATATTGAAACTATATTAAATTGTACTGCAAATGTGGAATATAATTACGAAAAAGCACAATTATATACAATCAAAAATTATATGAACGATTTTACAAAGCAATTAATTAAACCAATAAATTAATTATAAATTTAAAAACAATTATATAATTAATTTATAAATGAAAAAAATTTTTTTCTCATTAAAACCACCATCAGGCAGTTATGGAGGAGGCGCTTTTTTTGTTAAAAATTTATGTAATTATTTAACAAAAAAAGGACATAATGTAGTTTATGATTTAGATTCTGATATTGATGTTATTTTTATTATTGATCCCAGAAAAGATATGTATAATAAATATCACTTAAATGATATTATAATGTATAAAAAAAAATATCCCAATGTAAAAATTATTTATAGAGTGAATGAATGTGATATTAAAAGAGAAGTTTCTATTAATTTAGAACCTTTATTAGTAAAAACTATGGCAATTGCGGATCATGTTGTTTTTATTAGTAATTGGTTGCAAAATTATTTTATTAAAAAATATTCATTAAATTTACCATCATATAATTGTATTTTAAATGGTTGTAATAAAGAACATTTTTTTCCAGAAAACAAAAAAAACCAATATAATAAAATAAAAATTGTAACTCATCATTGGTCTAATAATTATTTGAAAGGATTTCATATTTATAACGAATTAGATAAAATATTACCTTCATTGAAAAATATTGAATTTACATTTATTGGTAATTATAATAAAAATTATCAACCAAAAAATATAAAACTAATTTCTCCAAAAAACGGAAAAGATTTGGGTGATATAATTAAACAACATAATATATATATAACAGCAACCCAGAATGAACCTTGTGGTATGCATCATATAGAAGGTTTATCATGCGGTTTACCAATTTTATATTGCAAAGGTGGTGGAGCAATAAAAGAAGTATGTGAAGGAGTTGGTGAAGAATTTGAAAATATCGATGATTTAATTGTAAAATTAAATAAAATAATGAATAATTATGACAAATATGTGAAAAATATAAATTACGATTATTTAAGTGGTGATAGATGTTGTGAGGAATATTATAAAATTATAAATAATTTATAATTATAATCTTTATGAAAAGAGACTGGTGATTTAAATGACTAATAAATATATTACATAATATATATTTAATTTAATATAAACAATTAAACCCCACTTTTTTATTTGGTGAAAAAGGATAATTATTCATTGACATATAATTATGTAAAGGTGATTTATAATATTTATTTTTTAAATCAGCTGTTAACCATAAGAATTCTTGAACAACATCTTTGTCTAAGAATGGATATCTCTGTTCAATGCCATAACTACCACCAATAATTTCTTCCTTCATGAGGAGACATTGACCTATTCCTGAAAAAAAACTTTCCCATGGAAATATAGTATTTAAATCATTTGGAAATTTACCACCAAAACAACTATGCCACGTTATCTTACTACCATTAAAACCATAATCTGATAATATTTCATCTGCGCCTTGTCCAGATAATGATATTATATAATTCTCTTTTCTAGCATTATTATATATAAAACTACCTCCGACAGACCGCGATCTTTTAAAACTCCATATGTTTTGTTTTTTATATTGTTACGAACTAATTGCAAATAATCACAACAATTACACTTATTTCTGTAAACATATTTTTTTATTATTAGTTCATTCATGTTGAAACATTTATAGTCAACATTATTATTTTTAAACCTTTTTTGTAAAATTTTAATATTTTCTTTTCCATTTATAGTATATGTTTTATATTTTACTTTTAAATTATTTAATGCACAACAAATTGATCCACTATCATAACCACTACTTAATGATACAAATAAATTTCTTTGTAAATTAGTTGTTCTTTTTTTTATTGCATTTTCAAAAGCTTTATTCCAATCATCAAAATTAGTTTTATGTTGATTTAAATCAAAATTAAAAACATTTGTCTCTCCTTTTTTTTCAAATGAATTTAAATCAAATATTATAGTTTATTCGCCTCTAATTTTTTTACATTATTCATTTTATTTCTATTTATACACGAACTATAAGTACTAATCATAAAATTATGATTTTCAAAAGAATAAAATAATGGTTTAGTTGAGAAAATATCAGTACTCAATAAAATCATATTTTTATTAAAATCAATTAAACCAATTGCAAATTCACCATCTAACTTTTTTGTAAATTCAATACCATATTTTAAATATAAATTAATAATACATTCGCCATCTGACTTATAATTTCCGAATTCTAAATAATTATATATTTCACCATTATAAACACATACTATGTTATCTTTTACAAAAGGTTGTGTAATTTTTTTCCAGTAATATGTAAAAGATTATGAACAAAAGTAATATTATTTATAATTTTTATTAATGTTTCATCAGGTCCTCTTTTTTGAGCATGAAAATTAATAAAATCAATTGCACCATTTACAATCTTTATAATATTAAAACTACACATAATATAATATAATTATAAGTATTTAAATTATTAATATTGTAATAATTATATGATAATTTCTATAAATAAAGGAGGTTTATCTAACAGAATTAAATCTATAGTTTCAAGTATTAGAATAAAACCAAATAATTATGGTGTAAAATGGGATATATTAGATTCATATGATACACATTGTCATATTTTAAATTGTCCATTCAATAAATTATTTTTAAATAAAGTTGAGGTAAAAAAAACAGATAAAACTATGAATATATTCAATTCACATTGTTTAGTAATTTTTGAAGAAGATAATTTACCAATAAATTTTAATAATTTTAAATCAAATTGTGGAAAAAAATTTAGTAAATCAGATAAATTAAATAGAAATATTGATTTTATGTATAATAAAATTCCAAAAAAGATAAAAAAAGACTATATAAAATGTTTTAAAGTATTGAAACCAATTGATGAATTACAACAAAAAATAGATAAATATAGTAAACAATTTAATGATAAAACGATTTCTGTTCATATTCGTTCTTGGAATAGGAATGGAGAAAATTCCAGAAGAGATTATTTATTTAATATTCAAAAGTTTGAAAATGAAATGAAAAAATACGATAAAGATTATACTTTTTATATAGCAACAGATTCAAAAGATGTTCAAAATTATTTTAAAAATAAAAGTGAATTAAAAGACAGAATCTTTATATACTCAAGAGAAACAGATTTAGATACAAGTCGTGATTTTCCAGAGGGAGTCCAAGAAGATTTAATAGAATTGTATTTATTATCAAAAAATAAAATTATAATTGGAAGTCATTTTAGTACTTTTACAGAAACTGCTTGGTGGTTGGCAGAATGTCCTGAAAATATTACTATTTTATAACTATTTAAATATAAAAACGAATTAATTTAAAATGAATGATATACTTATTCAAGATTTTTTGGTCAAACAATTAAATTATTGGAAAGAAAGAAAATGGAATTTAAATGATATTAGAGATTATTTTAATTTGAATCAAAAAAAAAAACGTTTAATGTATGTAAAAATTAATAATGGTAATATAAAATATACGACCGCCATAGGCGGCGAGCGCTTTGTTGCAATAAAAAAATTATTAAATGATATCGCTAGTGCTAATAAAACTTTAAATGTAGCCATTTTAGTATCCTTAAGTGATGAAGTTTATGATACTGATATAGAAGTATATGATTTAAGAAATAATGAAAACAAAGTTGATGATCCCAATAAACATCCTTTTAAATGGGGTATATCTCAAAAAAATAATAATATAATAAGAATAGAAAATAATAAACAAACTCATTTTAATTTTCCAATATTTTCATTTTCTAAAACCTCATATCAAAAGGAAGTAATAATTATGCCATGTCCTAATTTAATTAAAAATAGTTTTTATAATGATAATATATCATTCGAAATTAAAAAACACACACCTATATTTCGTTTTTCAAACATAAGGGCAAATTTATATTTACCTACAAGATTTAAATTATTGGAATTATGTTATAATAATCCAGATATTATAGATTGTAAAGGTGGGTATAAATCAAAACATCCCGGTCACGGCGATTATATTATTCATCCAACATTTATTAAACTTTATAAAAAATTAAATATAATAAATAAATCAATAGATATTAATAAATTTAAAAATTTGGTAAGAGTAGAAAATTATATGGATAAGAATAATATAATTAATCATAAATATTTGATATGTGGTGATAGTTGGTATAATAGTGTAGATTACGCTTTATCAAATAGTGTCTTATTGAGATACAAAATGGATAAATCAAAATTTTATGAAGATTATATTTTCAAAGATAATGAAGATTATATTATTTTTGATGAAAATAATTATATTGAAAAGTATAATTATATAACAGGTCATAATACTAAAATGTTAAATATGATAGAAAATAGGAAAAAAAAAGTTGAAAACTATTTAAGATATAATAAATTAATGGAACATTATGGATTATTATTACAAAAATTTTCAGAAATACAACAAAAAAATGAACAAATAGTTATAATTTAAATGATGCAAATTTACCAGGAGGAATGATTCCATTTGATGAATCATCAAATATATTTTTTAATTATGAATTTGATATTGAACTAAATAGTTATCAATATTATAAACAAATTATAACAAATATATATAATTTTTACAATAAAATTATTTAAACTAATTTGTAAATTAACTATTTATATGTAAATTTTTAGAATATTTTTATACACGAGGAATTATTACAAATCGTATTTAATTTAATATTATTATCTAATAAATTGATTAATAATTGTGCTTCTGGTGGATGTCCATTCTTCCATGACCAAGAAGAATTATAATATCGGTTATCATATTTGATACCACATTTAGTGAAAATTCTCATATTATCTATATTACCCATAAACCAACCATCAAACAAATATTTATATGGATGCTCATTATAATCTTGTCCAATATTATATATATATTTATTTATGTCATAATTGTCTAATAAATAATCATTATCTATTATAATATCACTATTTATATCACAATTTCTACTACTTTTCCACCATTTACAAGGTATTTTCTTATTAAAAAGACCACTATTATTGAAAACTGGGAAAAATCTGTCCTCCCACGTATAATTATATCTCCATCTCCATAGTCAGTTATTGTATTAAATAAATAGTACACTTTATAAAATTGGATATCTATTTTTGTAAATTTATATTGTTTTCCATATTTTTGAATAATATGGTCCTTAAATTCATTAAAATTAAAATTTACAATATGATAATTATATTTTTTTAAAAAAGATTTATCAAAATAATCATTTAGACTTGGATCATCCATCACATAATATTTAATATCATATTTAGAAAATATTACATTTAATTTTTGAATAACTTCTTTATATGTTCGTGTTAATCCACATAATAAATAATGAATTTCATATTTATAAATAATATATTTAATTATATTTAAATATATATTTAAATATAATTATAAATGAACAAAATAATATCATATAGTTTATGGTTTCAAAATAAACCTATGGATGGTTATAAATATCAAACCCATAACATGTATTATAATGGTTTGATAAAAAATTTAGAAATATTCAATAAAAAGAAAATATATATGGATTGGATAATTCGTTGCTATATCAATACTACTGTTCCGCCAAAATTACAAGAAACATTAAAAAATCTTGGCGCAGAATTAATAGATATGACAGGAAGTAAAATACCTGGTATGTTTTGGAGATTTTTACCTTTTAATGATTCTTCGGTTGATATATTTGTTGTTAGAGACACGGATTCTCGTATAAATTTAAGAGAATACAAAGCCGTAAATGAATGGTTAGAAAGTGACAAATTATTACATGTAATGAGAGACCACCCACATCATTATTATAAAATATTAGGAGGTATGTGGGGATATAAAAATTATTTACAAAGAATTGATATTATAAAACCAATGGATAAATTCTTAAAACAAAGAAATTATAAGTTTAAACGTATGGATGATATGACATTTTTAAATTCTATATATGATTCATTGTATGGAAAAAGCATGGAACATGACCAATTTTTTAAATACAAATATAGTCAACCATTTCCAGATGATTCATATAAAAATGATTATTATCATTTTGTAGGTGAAATATTTGATGAACATGATAATAATCCAAATAAAGACAGAAATAAAAATGTATTAAAAGATAGAAAATACAAACATATTATGAAAAATCACAATAAATCTAAATATTTTAAATAAATTTTAATTTTAAATTTAAATATAATATACTTAAATTTATTATAAATGGAAGAAAAAAAACAAAAAAAAATTTGGTATGCTCCAAATGGTTTCGAAGCATATGGAGAAAAAGAAATGAAAGCTGTCAATGATTGTTTAAAAGATGGTTGGTTAGCAGGTTTTGGAAAAAAATCTATTGAATTTGAAGAAAAAATATCAAATTATTTTGGTAAAAAATATGGTTTATTTGTAAATTCAGGAAGTTCTGCATGTTTGTTATCATTAGCTTGTTTAAATTTATCGGAAGGATCTGAAGTAATTACACCAGCATGTGGATTTTCAACAACAGTTGCTCCAATTATTCAATTAAAATTAAAACCTGTTTTTGTTGATGTAGATTTAAATACCTATCAAGCAAATACAAATGAAGTCTGTAAAGCTATTACCAAAAAAACTTCTGCAATTATGTTACCAAATTTAATTGGTAATAAGCCAGATTGGAAATCAATTAAAAATTTTTTAAAAGAAAATGGTAGAGAAGATATATTTTTAATTGAAGATTCTGCTGATACTATTACATATACAAATGAAACAGATGTTTCAACTACAAGTTTTTATGCAAGTCATATTATAACTGCTGGTGGAATGGGAGGAATGGTAATGTTTAATAATTTTGAACATAAAAAACGAGGATTAATGATTCGAGATTGGGGAAGAATTGGAGACAATAGTGAAAGTATGGATGATAGATTTAATCATAAGGTTGATAATATTCCATATGATTATAAATTTTTATATGGAGCACTTGGTTATAATATGAAATGCTGTGAAATGTGCGCAGCTTTTGGATTAGTTCAATTAAATAAATTTGATAAATTTAAAGAAATTAGAAGAAAGAATATTGAAAGGTATTTGGAAAATTTAAAAGATGTTCCAGAGATTTTATTACCAAATGATTCTATTAAACCTAATTGGATGGCAATACCTTTACAATATAAAGATAGATTAGGATTATTAACATTTTTAGAAGAGAATAATATACAAACAAGAGTAACTTTTGCTGGTAATATTACGAGACATCCAGTATATAGAGAATATTTACAAGATTTTGAAAATTCAGATTTGATTATGAAAAATGGTTTTTTGTTAGGGGCTCATCATGGTATAAATGAAACAGATGTAGATTATGTTTGTGATAAGATAAAAGAGTATATAAATACGAAACAAAATTCAAAAGATATAACAATGTGTATGTGGTGTATAAATTTACCAGAACAATTAATTACTACATGTGAAACTTTTAATAAAAAATCGACTGATATAAAAACATATGATTGTTCATTATATATTAATGTTGATCCATATCCAGATAATACAAATATAAATAAAATTGGAGAAATTGCAAACAAATATTTTAGAAAAGTAAATATTAGGTATGGAAATAAAGTAGGGGATCTATTAAATGGTATTAAATGGATTTTAGAAAATGTAGAATCAAAATATTGTTTTACATTACCGGGAGGTCGATCATGGCATAATGAATGTTTTAGTATAAATAAAATGATAAGTCAATTAGAAAAAGAAGATGATAATATTGTAGGAATCTGTATGTTTTGTGACAAAAATTTATATAGAAAATATTTAATTGATCCATGTGTAATATATAGAAAAAAATTTTTAAAAGATAAGATATTACCAGTATATTCACCATATTTATGTTGGGAATATCAATTAAGAGAAATAGCTTTATTAGAAAATGTGATATGTAGAAATTATGAAGTAGATAGTAATATAAATAAATATTATGGTGGTAAATATTTTTCAAATAATTTTAAAAAGAAAAATAACTTATTTTTCGGTAATTCATCAAGTGATGAAGAAATAGCAAAAATAATTGATGATAATGGAGAATGGCATCAGAAAGTTTATAATATATATAAAAATAAAAAGAATGTACCAGAAGAAGTTTTAATAAACTTAAAAAAAAAAACCTTAAATAAAAAATGGATTTATAGATGGACAGGTATAAGAAGTTATGTTCCAAATACGCCTTATTATAAAAGAAATATGTAAATTATGTGTTTAACAACTTTTTATACATAATTTTTATTCCATTTGATAATCCTATAAAATTACACTTGAAATCTAAATTATACTTACCTGTGTATGATTTTCCTAGATTTTTATCAAGAATATTTATAATTACTTTTTTATCATCTAAATTATTTATAATATTTGCTATATCTGAAAGTCTAAGTTTCTTTTTATAAACACAATTAAATTCTTTTTTTATTATATTTTTTAAATCTGTATTCATTAAATTAATAATAATCGTAAAAATATCATCAATATAAAAAAAATCAAAAAATCTATCTTGATGAATTATAATATTATCATTATTGATGTAGTTAATAATATTATGTTTAATCATTCTTGAAGATAATTCATTAAGTCCAAAACAATTAAATATTCTTAAATTTACAATATTATTATATTTTCTAATATCATTTTCAATATAATATTTAGAATATCCATAATAATCTTTGGGTATACTTTTTCCTAATTCAGAATTATTAAAATTATTAATATTTATATTTCTATCAAAACAAGCACCTGATCCAAAATAAAAAATTAATTTAAATTTATCTTTATGATTTAACATATTATGATACATCTTTATATTTAATTTTATTATTTCATTTTTATCTTCACTTGTTCTATTTCCTCCATAAACAGGAGGAAATATTAAATAATCAAATTTTGTATTATTCATAAAATTATCGACACTTTCTTTGTTTAAAAAATTTAATTCTTCTTTAGAAGTATTATATATATCATATTTTTGTTTTTTAAAAATTTGATATAATGAACTTGCTATAAATCCATTCTTTCCAATTAGTAATATTTTCATTTGTATATAATAGAATTATAATATATCTTAAAATAAAAATAATATAAATAGATATTTAATTAATACATATATAATGAGAAAAAATGCTTTACTAATTACATATGAAAAATATCAAGATCATGAGGTTATATATCCATATTATAGAATTCAAGAAGATAATTTTAATGTTACATTAATGAGTAATATATCAAATGGAAGAGTTTTTGGTATATTAGGTGCATATATGAATAGTGATGTATCAATAAATGAATTAAGTGATAAAACTAAATATGATCAATATTTACAAGAATATGATGTATTAATTATTCCAGGTGGAGTGAAAGCTTTAGAAAAACTAAGATTAGAAAAAGATGTCGTTAGATTTGTAAGAGATTGGGATAAATTAAAAAAAACAATTTTTTGCATATGTAATGGAGCACAGTTATTGATTACAGCAAATATAACAAGAGGAAGAAAATTAACTGGTTATTATAGTATTGAAGCTGATATTACTAATTCAGGAGCTACTTATTCACGAGATGGAGTTGTGGTTGATCAAAATATAATTTCATCACCGCACTATAAATATATGGGAGAATGGATGAAAACAGCATTAGATGTTCATTATAAAAGATGTAAATTACAAAATATAGAAAAAGTAATCAAAAAACCATGGGGATATGAATATAAATTTTATTCAAATAATAATGTAGCACTATGGTTATTAAAAATAAATAAAAATCAACAAACATCACTACATTGTCATCCAGAAAAAATTACATTTTTATTATGTTTACAAGGAAAAATAAATGTTAATTTCTTATCAGATTCAAAAGAATTAAAGTCAAATGAAAAAATTTCAATAAGAAATAAATTATTCCACAGTTCTAAATCATTAGAAGATGATACTTATGTATTAGAAATTGAAACACCGAATAATAAAACCGATTTAGTTAGAATGAATGATAATTATGGTAGAGAAGATGATATGTATGAATCACAAACTATTGATATAAAAGATGAACATATAAAATATAGTGATTTAAAATCTGATGAAAAATTCTTAGATTACAATTTTAAAATCATTGATTTAAAAAATTTAGATGATATTAATTTATTTGATAATAATGCAATTGGAATATTTGTAAAAGGAGGTGTATATAAATTATATAATAATGAGAAAAAATATATTAATTCAGTTGGAGACACAACTCATATTTCTAAATTAAAGAATATTTATTCAAAAATAAATAATCTAGAATTTGATACTAATACTCAAATTATGATTATTAAAAAATAAATGAATATATAATATATAATATATAAAGTTTTATATTATATTAAGTATATGAAAGCATCTGATTATATTTGCAATTTACTTTTAGAAAATAATATTAAAAATATATTTTGTGTAACTGGAGGAACAATTGCTCATATATTAAATTCAATAAAAAATAACAATAATTTTGAAATTATTTTTAATTATCATGAACAAGGGGCATCTATGGCGTGTGAAGGATATTCTAGATCTTCTAATAATCTTCCTTTACTATTAGTTTCAAATGGTCCAGCATGTTCTAATGTATTAAATGGTGTTATTTCTGCATTTCAAGAAAGTGTTCCATTCTTAATAATATCAGGGCAATGCTATTCAACTCAAACAGTTGAAGATAATGATAAAAAATTAAGACAATTAGGTGTGCAAGAATTAAATATAATTCCAATAGTTAAATCATTTACAAAATATTCACATTCTATAAGAAATATTAATAATATTAAATACATATTTGACAAAGCAATATATTATGCAAATGAAGGTAGAAAAGGTCCCGTTTGGATTGAAATACCATTAGATATACAATCAAAAATCATAGATATTAATACTCAAAATAATTTTAAATTACCAAAACAAATAAAGGATGATTTTAATTTTGATTTTATTTACAATAAAATTATAAAAAGTACAAAACCAATTACTATAATTGGTAATGGAATTCATTGTTCAAAATCAAATAATATAATTAACCAAATAATAAAAATACTTAAAATACCAGTTATATCAAGTTGGACTAGTAAAGATATTCTTGATAAAACTAATAGAGAAAAATATTACTTAGGAAACTTTGGAATTATGGGTGAAGTGGCTGCAAATAAGGCAGTTCAATCATCAGATTTATTATTAATATTTGGATGTAGATTAAGTCTTGCTAATACTGGTTATAACTCCAAGTTATTTTCAATCAATTCATATAAAATTATGGTTGATATAGATGATTCAGAATTAAATAAATCTACAATAAAGATTGATTATAAAATTAACAATGATTTATTAATATTTTTAAATAAATTTTATGATTATATTAAAATAAAAAAATTTTCAAATCATAAAGAATGGATAAAAAATATAAAAATTATTGATAAAAAATTTCCAACAATAAAATCTAAATATAAAACAAATAAACAATTTATTAATTCTTATTATTTTATAGACTTATTATCAGAGACTATAAAAGATAATACATGTATTGTAACAGATATGGGTACAAGTTATACATGTACAATGCAGGCTTTTAAAATTAAAAAAAATAATATTAGATTATTTACTTCTTCCGCATCATGTTCGATGGGATTTGGTTTACCAGGTATAATTGGTTCATACTATTCTAGAAAATATGATAATTATATTTTAATTACAGGTGATGGTGGCTTTCAAATGAATATACAAGAACTACAATGTATAAATCATAATAAAATTCCGATTAAAATTTTTTTATTAAATAATAATGGATATGCAGCAATAAAAAATATGCAGAAAAATTTATTTAATGATAATTTTATTGGATGTCATAAAGAGTCAGGTGTTAGTAATCCTTCATTTAAAGATATTGCAAGTGCATATAATATAGAATATGTTAAATTAACATCTCAAGATGACTTAAAACAAAATATTGATAAGATTATTAATTTTAATAAATCTATATTATGTGAATTAATAATTGATAATGATCAATATTTATTACCAAAAGTTCAATCTTATATTGATACGAAAGGTAATATAGTTTCAGGTAATTTAGAAAATATGTTATATGATGAATCACAATTACTAAGTTAATATATTAAAAATAAATTCATTATATAATTATATAAATGAATTTAATAATTACTGGAGCAGCTGGTTTTATAGGGTCCAACTTTTGTTGTCAATTCTATAAAAAATTTAAAAAAATCATTATAATCGATTGTTTAAATTATTCAGGAAATATTAGAAATATAGAAAATATAATTAACAAAGAGAATGTTATTTTTATTCAAAAAAATATACTTGATGTTAATTTTATTGATTTATATAATCAGCATAATATTGACACCATTATTCATTTTGCCGCACAAACCCATGTTGATAATTCATACAAAAAATTACGTAGTTTTATATCAGATAATATTAATGTAACATGTCATATTTTAGAATCTATTAGAAATTATAATCGAAAAGTAAAATTATTACATTTTAGTACAGATGAAGTATATGGTCCATCACATAAAGATCAAATATTTACTGAAAATTCAAAATTCAATCCAACTAATCCATATTCTGCATCAAAAGTTGCAGCAGAAATGTTTATAAATAGTTATAAGATTTCATTTAATTTAGATATAATTATAGTAAGATGTAATAATGCTTATGGAATTAAACAACATCTTGAAAAAGTAATTCCAGCATTTATAAATAAAGCATTAAATGATAAACAATTAACAATTCATGGTTCAGGAGAACAAATTAGAGATTTTATTCATACATCTGATATTAATGATGCTATTATGGTTCTTTTAGAAAAAGGTGTTAGTGGAGAAATTTATAATATTAGTAATGTAAATCCATTAAAAATTATTAATTTAGCTAAACTAATTATTAAACATATTGGAAAAGGAAAAATTAAACATATTAAAGATAGACCATTTAATGATTACAGATATCGTGTTAATTCAACAAAATTACAAAATTTAGGTTGGAACATAAAAACTAATTTTGAAGATGAATTACTAAAAATTATCGAATGGTATAAACAAAATCCACATTATTGGTCTTAATCTTTCTATAAATAATATAGTAATATTTTAAATAAATTTTAATTTTAAATTTAAATATAATATAATTATTATTTATTATATTATAATGGTTGAAGTAATCATCCAATATTTCAGAGTTAAAAGAAAAAAAGATGATAAAAATTATGATTTATTATGTAAAAGACAAAAAGAATATACACATTGTTTAAAAAAAAATTTAGAATATAATGCAATTCAAAAAATACATATTTTGCTGGAAAACGATGATGATTTCGAAGAATTAAAATCCGAAGGCATTGATATTACAAATGAGAAAATTAATATTGTTCATTTTAATAAAAGAATGAATTATAAAGAGGCTTTTGAATATGCTAATACGCAATTAAAAGATAAAATAGTTGTTATACCACATGCAGATATTTACTTAGAAGGAGGATTTGAAAAAATCATTAAAGAAAATTTTAAAAACAAAATGTATGCTTTGGCACGAACAAATAATGTTAATGGAAAAAATACAGGACGTGGTATTTGTATAAAAAAAATACCAAATAAAACAGGAAATTATTGTTGTACATTTGATGGGTGGTGTTTTTTGTCTCCAATACCAAAAGAAATTTTACAAGATATAAACTATCCTCAAAATACTTGGGGTGGTGAAAATAAATTAATTTATGTTTTTAAAACAAATAATTATAACGTTATTACTCCTAATTCACTTAAATTAGTTCATTGGCATATGACAGATATTAGACCTTGGGATATAAAAAAACAATGGATAACAAAAGAAGGTAATTTTGTTCCCCATGAAAAAAGGCATTTATTTCAAACTCATGATAAGGTTGGTGGTGGTATACCCATAGAATTAGGTACATCTGAAATGGTAAACGTATAATTTAAAGAAGAATTAAATAAAGTTATTGAGAAATATAGATTATTAATTGATTAGTTTAAAAATTATTAATATAATAATTTATATTAATAATGATAAGTGTAATAATATCATCATATAATAGATTTGATGATTTACAAAATGCTTTATATTCTGTTTTTAATCAAACATACAAAAATATAGAAGTTATTGTGGTAGATGATGGATCATCTGATTCACGATATAAAGAAATAAAAAATTCAAAAAATTTAAGAATAATTCATTTGGACGATAATAATTCAAGAAATAAATTAGGGTTTCCAAGTTGTGGATATGTTAGAAACTTTGGTTTCAAAGTTGCTTCGGGTAAATTTGTAGCAATACTAGATGATGATGATTTTTGGTTAGAAAATAAACTAGAAAAACAAGTAAATATATTAGAAAATAATTCTAATATATTATGTTGTTGTACAGATTCATATATATCTTTTAATAAAATAACAAAAAATACAGATATAAAAAAATTAAAAATTTATAATAAAGAATATTATTGGGATGTATTAAATAAAAAACTAAATTTGAAAGATGGTTTCCCTGAAAAAATTAATAATTCATTAATAAATAGACATAATATTATTATTTGTTCTTCAACAATGTTTAGAAAAGAAGTATTCAGTTTAATTGGTTTTATGCCAGAGGTCGCTAATTGGAAAGGAACGAATGGTGTTTATCAAGATTGGAATTATTGGAAAGAGATAACAAAATATAATGATATATATTATTTAAAAGAACCAAAAATGATATATTATAAAAAAAAGTGATACTTATTTGATTTGAAAATATAGAAAGTTATTTTAATTATATTTATACTGGGTTAATAAATCCAGTATTTATCAATCCTTTTATATTTTTAAAATTTTCTAATGTTATAAATTCTGAATTGTCTTGTTTTTGTAATACAGAAAAACAAAGCCATCTTTTATCTTTTTTATTATCAGTATAATTATTTACATACTTTAAATCTAAAATTTTATAATTATTTTAATATAAAGATATTTTATATTTAATATTTAATATTTAATATGGATTTTGAAAAAATAAAAGGACATTTCGAATTAGATAGAGGAGCAAAAGTTTATGATGAAATAACAAGTAAATTACCTGATAATGCAAATATAGTAGAATTAGGTTGTTACTTAGGTAAATCAACATATTATTTAATTCAAAGATTAAAAGAAAGGGGAATAGAGTTTAATTTAGATGTAGTTGATGTATTTGAAAATAATTCAAGTACTGATAATAAATCAACATATAATAAATCTTTTTTAGATACATTTGAAAAAAACATGGGGTCTGATTTGAGTTATATAAAAAATATTCATAAAAAATTAACACATAATGCAGTTAAATTATATGAAGATAATAGTTTAGATTTTATATATGTTGATGCAAGTCATCGAGAGGAAGATGTATTAAATGATATATTATTATGGTTTCCAAAATTAAAAATAGGTGGTATAATGGCTGGCGATGATTGGCAAAAAGTTGGAGTTAGAAATGCAGTTGTAAAAGTAATTTTAAATAGTGATAAATGTGAGGATTGTCATCCATATTCTCAACTTTGGAGTAAATATAAATATGATTATTTTGAGCAAAAATATTTTAATCAATGGATAATAAAAAAAGCATAATTAAACAAATTATAAATAACTTATAAATGTATATTTCCTTTTTTTTTTAATTTATTAAAATTTAATATTTAAATATATTATTAAATTTAAATATATAATAATATGCAATTTTTAAAAAATGTTGATTATAATAACATTGATAAAAGTATTGAATTTTTACAAACTCACAAATTTAACTATTATTTACCAAAAGAAGAAAAAACAATTTATCATGTGTACTGGTATGGTGAATTAAAAAGAAAACAAATATGTTGTATAAATTCTTATTTAAAAACCCAAGATTTATCTAATACTGAATTATGGGTATGGTTAGATTATAAAACATATGAATTATCAAAAAATAAGGTACCTAAACATGATAATATAATTGTTAAAAAATATATATCAAACAAAGAAGCAGAGGGAACTTTATTTGAAAAACATCCATATCTTAATCAGCAAAAATATTTAAAATTTAGAAGTGATATTGCACGAATAATATTTTTATATAAGTATGGAGGTTTATATTATGATTTAGATATGATATTATTGAAAGATTTAAAACCATTATTGGGATTAGAATTTTGTTATACTTGGAGTTACTTAAAACAAGGTAATAATGGTATATTAAGAATTAAAAAACAAAGTCAATTAAGTATACAATTAATGGAAAAATATATTAATACTAAGTCTCCTTTTAATTTAAATGGACAAAGTTTTTTTTTAGGTTACAATCAGTACATTTTTACAAAAGAAATAGATATAATGTGTTTTCCATCTGCAATGTTTGATCCTGTTTGGATTTTATCTGATACTAAAAAAAAATCAAAATATAGTAAATTATCAAATTTTGATGATTTTTTTAAAAAAACAGGTGAAAATATTAATATGTTTTTTGATAATCAACTATTTGCATATCATTGGCATTCTAGAAATAATTACAATATAGAAAAAGATAGTTATTTTGAAAAATTAGAAGACTTATAATATTTAAACATACATGCGCTAAATTTTGAAAAAAAAATAGTTATTAATAATTATATGATAAAGGTTGTTATTACGTGTTATAATAATATAAAATTTCTAAAAAAATGTTTAATTTCCATACAAAAACAAAAATTTATAAATTTTGAGGTATTTATAGTAGATGATAACTCTGATTATGAAACACGTGGATATTTGAAAGAATTCTGTAATAAAAATAGTAAATTTAATTATTTTACCAACACTAAAAAGATGGGTGCACTTTATAGTAGATTACATGCTATAAATAATTTAAATTGTAAATTAAAAGATATTATTTGTTTTATAGATGGAGATGATTGGCTAGAAGATGATAATGTATTTGAATATATTTTTAATTTATATAAAGAGAATGATATACTTTTAACATTTGGGGGTATTACTCCAATTTTCAATTCAAAAAACTATGCCCAAAACTTAAGAACTAATCCTGATAAACTTTTAAAAGAAATAAAAAAGTTTAAAGAAAATAAATATGATATTGTAAAAAATAATTATTTTAGAAAAATACCTTATATTTTCACACAATTTCAAACCTTTAAATATGAGTTATTTTTAGAAATAGATAATAATAATTTTTTCGATGATAATGGTGAATATTACACTATGTGTACTGATTTTGCGATAATGTATCCTTTATTGGAAAAATGTAAAGGTAAATTTGAAATAATAGAAAAAAAAGTATATGTTTATAATGTGCATTCAACAAATATAGAATTTATTAAGAATGATAAATATAATAAAATAGAAAATAGAATTAGAAATTTTAATATAAAAAAAAAAAAAACCTGGATAGTTCCTATATGTGGTAAAGGTACTAGAACAAAAAAAATGGGTGAATTTAAACCATTTATTAATATAAATAATAAAAAGATAATAGAATGGTTTCTTATTTCTTTAAAAAATAACATTACATTTAATGATACTTTTATTTTTATTACAACTAATTATTATGAAAAAAAATATAAGGTAAAAAAATTTTTAAATAATATTTTTAAATATAATTTATTTTGTGAATTTAAATTAATTTTAACCGAAGAGATACCAGAAGGACCAGCGAAAAGTGTTTATCTTGCAAAATCGCATATTATAGATAAAAATAATATTATAGTAATTAATCCAGACCAATTTATTAATTTTGAAATACCAAAGAAATTTGTAAATTTTATAACAATATATTTTGATAATTTACCATCTAAATCATATTGTGAAATTAATGATAATAAAATAATAAATATTGTTGAAAAAAAACAAATATCAAATAATGCTTCATCTGGAGTTTACGGATTTAAAAATGGAAACGATTTAATTAATTCATTGGAAATTTTATTTAAATCGAAAGAAAATATGGTTAATAATGAATATTATATATCTGGTTGTATTAATATTTTATTAAAAAATAAAGAATTATTTTATCCAATTAAAACAATAAGTAAATTTGATCTTGGAACATTAAAAAATATAAATATGTTTAAAAATATTTTTGATTTGAATAATAATAATCACATTAAAAAATTTAATTTAAATAATAAAATAAAAAATAAAAAATTATTTAATAATGAAAATAATAATATTTTTATAGCAATGTCTGGTGGAACAACTGCAGTAATAAATTCTACATTAGCGGGAATTTTAAAATATATATATGAAACAAAAAAATTTGATAATATATTTTTTGGAAGTAATAATTCAGGTATAATGGGATTGATTGATAATAATTTAGAAATTTTATCAGATTTAAGCATATATGATATAAAAAATTTGAAAAACTTACCTGGTTCAGGATTTATTGGGACAACAAGAATACATAAAATTAATGAAAATGATATATTAAAAATAAAAAATACTATAAATACAAAAAATATTAATTGTATTATAAATATAGGTGGAAGTGGAACGTATAAACAAAGTTGTGTTCTTTCAAAGGAATTAAAAGAAATAAATCTTATATTTTTACCTAAAACTGTTGATAATGATATAGGTGATTGTAGTTATAAGAAATTATATTATACTCCGGGTTTTCCAAGTTGTGTAAAATATTGGTATAATAAAATGAATATATATAATGAAGAAAATAAGGGAGCAATGTCACATGATAAAGTTTTAATAAGTCAAACATTTGGTAGAGAAACAGGGTTTATAGCTGGTTCTGTTAGATTATTTGATAAAGAAAGAAGATTACCTTTAATTATTCTTTTACCGGAAGATAATCAAACAATAGAAAATATTATACTAAGAATAAAAATGGAAATAAAAGAAAAAAATAGATGTATTATAATTATGTCGGAGGGTTATAAGATTGGAGATAATAAATTAGGAAATGTTTATGATAAATCAGGACAGATAATGTATGGTTCATCACAAACTTCGGCAGCACAATTATTAGTTAATGAATGTATAAAAAATAATATACAAGCAAGGTGTAATATACCTAGTTTTAACCAAAGAGTATTTAATTTATTAACATGTAAGGAAGACATAAATATCGCTTTTAAAATAGGATATGAATCTTTATTTCAAATAAATAATACAAATAATAATTTTAAACATATTTATTGTACTATAGATAGAAATAAAGAAATAGATTTCATAAATATTGATTATTCTTTGAATTATTCAAGATCAATGTTAAAAGAATGGATAGATTATGGTAATTACGATGTTACAGATAATTATGTTAAGTATCTTGAATCATTAAATATAAATTTATAAATTATATCTGTTATATAAATGAAAGCATTAATATTAAGAGGTCTTTTTAGAAGTTTTGAAAAAACTTACAAAATGATAATTAAAAATCATAATCTTGAAAATGAAGATTTTCATGTTTTTATAACAACATCAAATTATAATAATAAGAAGTATAGATTTAGTAAAATTTCTGAAAACTATTTTAATATTGATATTTTAAAAGAAAAAATACAAAATATTGTTGGAAAAAATTTAAAACATCTTGAAATAATTAATGAATCTAAGTTAAAAAATAATTATATTGGACGATGTGATAAATATATTCGGTCTATAAATAATTTTATTGAATTTAAACAAAAAAATAATGTTAAATATGATCATGTTATACAACATCGAATGGATGTAATTTTTGTCAATTGGGAAATCGCTAGTAAATATTATGAAGCTAGAAAGGTCGGAGAAAAAAGAGAAAAAGGTATTTTAAAAATATCCAATTTTAATTTTCCAATAGGTGTGAAAAATCATGGGTGCTGTTGCATTCAAGCTTGTCCTAAAATAGAAGAAACATGCATTTTAAAATTTGATAAATTAAAAGATGATGAAATATATTGTTATGAAGATTATTATATTGGTCATGATATATGTGATTATTTAATAACAAATGATAATATAGATTTTTTAAAAAAACAAAAACAATTTTGGATTGATCATAAGAATGGAAAATTATTATCATTAAATAATAAATTTATAGAATTTAATTATACTAAAAGTATACAATCATACGATTATATTAATAAAGATTGGTTAAGTAAAATGTGGAGTAAATCATTTCATTGCCAATATTATTTATTTATGCGTATGAATAATATCAAAATAAAAAGTTTGCGATATGAACAAGACTGTGCCGTTTTATATATTCGTTGATTTATATAAAAATAGATTGTGTCATATATTAGTTTATTTTATTATTTATATTAATATTATCAGATATTCGCCTATCATTGGCATTCTAGAAATAATTACAAAATAGAAAAAGATAGTTATTTTGAAAAATTAGAAACAATAATTAATTTTATTATTGTAAAAAAATTTTATTACTATAAATATATATTATGTTAAATTATCTAGATTTAAACACTATAAAAAATATTGACACAGGAGTATTGTCTACAATAAATAGAAATATAGATAGAATTTACAGACTACAAACATTATTTCCTAATTTAGGTAAATATTTAAATGGAAATAATAAATATAATGTTTTACAAATTGGTATTAATAAAGCTAATATTTATGACAGAGAAATGTTTTTAAATAATAATATTAAGTTTTATGGTTTAGATAAAGAAAAATTTACCTATTTTAATTATCCATCTACTTGGGAAAAAATGTTTTTTATGGATTTATCAAAAAAAATAAATATAAATCTTAAATTTGATGTTATCATTGATTATGGAGTATTAGGATGGAATGGTGTTTCTGATAATTTAAGTAATATAGAAATTAATAAATATATTGAAAATATCATATTATTATTAGATGATGAAGGATTGTATTGTTTAAAAGTTGTTAAAGGTAATAAAAAAAATAACTACATCTTAAATTATATCAATAAGTATTTCCAAATATTCCCATTTCATAATTTAGAAGAAAAAATATTAGAAAAAAAAGAAATAACATATCATACGTTTATATTTAAATTAAAAAAAAATTCTTAGTTATATATGTTAAATTATCAAAATTTAAATACTATAATAAATGATAAAAAATATTCAAAACATATTAATGATGGTGCTGAAGAATATGAACAATCATTAATTAGTAAATATTTACCAGAAGATAGTATTGTTTTAGAGTTAGGAGCAAGAACAGGAGCTGTTTCGAGATGTATAAATAGTAAATTAATAATTAAAGAAAATCAACTATCGGTTGAACCTAATGAAGATTTTAAAAATGAATTATTTAAATTATCAAATACTTATAAATTTAAAGTATTTATCGGTGCTATTTCAAATGTTCCCTTGTATTTAAATAATGTAGAAAAAAATAAGAATAAACCTCCTTTATATTATATAACGTCTCCAAAAAAAAAATGGACCCAAAGTAAATTCATTAACTTATAATGAGGCATGTGGTAAATATAATTTAAAATTCAATGCCATTGTAGCTGATTGTGAAGGAGCATTACCTATAATTTTTGACGAAAATCCTAACTTATATGATGAAATTACTTATTTGCAATTAGAATGGGATTGGGATAAAAATTCATGTGATAAATTTCGAAATAAATTAATTAATAAAGGTTTTAAACCTATAGCACAATATGACCATTGGAAACCTTCAAAAATGGGTCCTACGTTAAATATTGGTCATGAAGTATTTATTAAATAGGCAATTCATTATATCTTTTAACCATACGATAACTAGCCGTACCAATTTATATATATATATAGTATATATAATGATATTTATATCAATAATAGGGGGTGGTCCATGTGGTATTTATGCTCTTTCAAAATTTAAAGAAATATTTAAAAATCAAAATATTGTTTTATTTGAAAAAAAAAATTTATTAAATAATCTTCAAAATATGCCAAATGTATTATGGTATTCACCTTTAAAGAGTTTAACTTATGATATAGATGATGATAATAATACCCAACCAACTACTAAAACACTTATAGACTATTATAAAAATTGGATTAATACAAATAGTATTACTTTTATTAAAGAAAATATTGTTGATATAAAAAAAAATAATAATGTATACAAAATAATTTGTGAATCAGGAAATAGTTTTATTAGTAAATATATTATATTGTCAACAGGAATGTATAATAATAATAATACTTTAAAAATTAATACTAATTTTAATTTTATATCATATTATAATGAAGATTTTTCATTGAAAAATAAAAACATTGTTTTAATAGGTTCTTCATATTCTGCGATAGATTTTATTATAAAAACACTTCCATATAATAAAATATATTGGGTATATAGAAATAATAAACCGGTTGATATAGAGAATTGTGAAATTGGTTTAAATTTTAAAAATATTATTTCCAAATATTCATTTAATTTACAAAAATTTTCAAATACGAATGTAATTAAATTTGATGATAATCAAGTTTATTTATCTAATAAACAAATATTAAATAATATTGATAAGTGCTATATTTTAATTGGTTTTAATTCTGTTAATAGTTTAAATAATAAAATTGGTATTAAATATACTAAAAATAATTATATCCAATTAGATAATAATTATCATTCAAATTTAAAAAATATATTTGTTATAGGATCATTAGCTAATAATAAAAAAAATATTTGGCCTGGTCCGATATATATAAATAAAGGTAATCTTATTATGATTGAAACAATTGCAAGATATATAATTTCAAATAATTTTTAATTCTAATAATTTATTCTTTACACTTATATTTTGATATAATATACAATTATTCAATCGTGGTAACCAGCGCGGTTTTGTTATATTATTAAAATAACATTCATGATTACACTTAGTTATTATAGAATAATTTAAATATTCAACCAATGGTCCTGTAAGTAAACCCCAACTTTTACTATACATTTTTGAATATCGGAGTTTTTTTTCTATTATATCATTTCCATAATATATTTCATTTAATGTATTATTTTTTTCAAAAATTTCAGGTTGATAAATATTTTTATTGTTGTTTTTATATAAAAAATATTTTTCTTTTCGCAAATTTCTTCCTTTTCCTGTTAGATCAAAATTAAATAATTTATGAAAAATATTTAATTCTTTACAGATTAAGTAAACTATTAATGATAATAGAACATGTTGAGGATGTCCATATTCACCATTAATATTATGTGTAACTATTTTATCATAATTTGTATTTAATAATTTTTTTTTAATTAAATTATATATATTTTTATCATCATTACTTTCAAAAATATGTTGTTTTCCATTAGCTTTAAAATCCCATAATTCATATTTAATTTTTAATTCTTTCATTATTTTTATAAATTCACCCTCATTACTATTGTGTGTTATACATAATACTTCATAATTTAATGGTTCAATTAATAATTCTTGTCCTCCAAAAAACATTTCATCATCGCAATGTGCTGTGATCATTAAATTCATATTATATTATATATATATATATATATATATATAATGGAAAATTCACCTAATAAAATTAAAATATTATTTTTAATGACAAACGATGATAAATTTCCAGAATATAAAAATGGTGAATATACTTTTTTAAGAAATTGTGGTCATTGGGGTTATATAAGTAAATATACTTATCCTAATATTAGCGATGAATTACATCTTGGAAATAAAACAAAAGTATATGGTAATAAAAAATATAAAAATTTTAAAATATATTGGGAAGGTGGACCAGATGTTGGTATAAAAGCATTAATATATAACTTGAGTTTACGAGATAATTTTTATATAGAAATATCTGATAAAATTATTGAAGGATTTGATTTTTATTATTTTCATAATACACTTCCTAATTTAAATGAATTGACTATAAATAATACAACATTTATATTTTCAATTCATTGCTTGAAATATCATGAAATTAATAAAAAATTACTTGATAATTTAAATATACAATATATTAAATGGGTACATTCTTACGCTCACAATGTAAGAAAAGATGCACAATATTTATTAGCATATCCCATTCATAAAACATTATATGAAAAATACCCCTTAAAAAATATATCCAATAATAGAAATAAAATATTAATATTTACTAAAACTAATACAAAAAATAAAAATGTAAGAAATAAATTGTCCAATCAGAGTAAAAAAATAATTAAATATTTTAATAATAATAATTATGAATGTATATCAGTTGTATATGGTTATGATAGAGGCGGTGGATTCCGAAGAACTGAATTGTTAGAATCAGCAAATAATAGTTGTATATGTCTTTATCTATCATTTTATGATGCGGGTGCTATTTCAATAAATGAAATAACCTTTATGGGTTGTTATGTGATTGGTTTTATAAATAATATAACATCTCAAATATGTAATCATTCAGTTGCACCAATTAGTATAATTGAAAATGAAACGGGTGAATACATACATGATTTTGCAAGAATATGTGATGATAATAAAGAAGCTGATAGTTTTTTAATTAGTGGTTGTGATAAAGTATTAAATATTTTAAAAAATAGAAACTTAAATCATATTGATATAGCAAAAAAAACACGTGAATATTATACAGAAGACAGATTTATCGAAACTATATTTACTTAAATGAAATATATATAATTACTTAAAATTAATTAATTATATATACATTATGTCAAACATAAATAAAACTTTTAAATTAGAAAATTGGTATAATGGGTGTGACGCAGCTTTTTCATCGTCATGGGATGATATGACAATAACTAGTATATATGATATTACCAATGAAGCAAATAAAAGAAATATCAAAACAACAATTTACATAAATGGTATTAATAAAGAATGGAATACTGATTTATTTTATGGAAATGATTATAAAAATTCAAGCGATTTAATATTTAATGAAAAAATAAAAAATAGATTAAAAACAATACACGATAATGGTAATGAAATAGGAAATCATACATATTCACATATTAGTTTAAAAAATAAAAAATTAGATGATAATATTATCTTAGAAATAGAACAATGCAATAAACTTATTAAATCTATTACAAATCAAAATGAATTTACATTTTGTTATCCTCATGGTCATCTACCAAAACATGCAGAAATAAGTAATTACATAAATAATAAATTTATCACAAGTCGCGGAGCGGATTATGCTAAAAACACGAGCCAACAACTTAATTATATAAATACAAATGAAAATATAAATTTGAAATTATTAAAAACCATCCATGTTGGTACACACCCATATAAAAAATCTACTTTAGAATTGAATTTTATTTTAGATAATACTATACAAAAAAAAGGATGGTTAATTGAATATGGACATGGGTGGGAAAATGACGCATGGTGTCCAGTTGATAAAGATATGTTATTAAAACATTATGATTATGTTTCAAATAAAAATATTTGGTGTAATACTATTTTGAATATTTCAAAATATATAAAACAGAGAGAAAGTATTAATTTTAAACTTAATAAAATAAATGAAACAGAATATAATTTATCTATTAATAATGTTATTAATAATAGTCCTATTACATTTTCATTTGAAAGTGATAGTACTTTAGAAATTATTCAAGACGATAAATTAATAAAAATAAAAAAATATAATAATAAAAATTATTTTAACTTGTATAATTATAAGAAATGTGTGATAAAAATATTACAATAAGTGAAAATAGCAATTTTAGTTGTGGGAAAACAATGAAACTACTAGAGATGAAAAAGAGATAATAGATTATTTAAAAAATAATTTACATATAATTAAAAATAAAAAAATTTTACATATGGGTATTGGTAATTCAGAATTAGGATTAACTTTTTATAAATATGCAAAATATATTGATGGTATGACGATCAGTGTTCCAGAAAAAATAAAAGCATCGAATTATAATTGTTACAGAAATATTCATATTTGTAATAAATATAATTTAAATGATATGAAACAATTATTAAAAAATGATTATGATTTAATAATCGATCAAGGGATAAAATGTTATGCATGTTGTCAAACACATTTTGAGGAATTATTTAAATTTTATATTCTAAATTTATCAAAAAATGGTTTATTTATTACAAGTAAATATGGCATGAATTGGTCTGGATATGATATAAAAAAATCTATTGATTTAAATATAACAAATAGAATTTGTCATAAAACTAATTTTAATAAAAATAAAATATTAACTGAAATAGAATTAAAAACATATATAAAAAATTTTAATTTAATAATGGAAAAAAATAATAATATAATATTATTATTATCCAATTAATTTAAAAAATAAATTAGTTTCTAATCCTCTTTTTAAATTTTTATCAGTTGATTGTTCTTTTTTATTAATTATACTATAATCATTCTCTTTTAAAAACTTTTCTACAAAATTTACTGATTTTTGATTTTCATATAAGGGTCTATCATCAAAAGTGTTACATTCTATAACTCCTTCAATAATTTTTTTTTGTTCAATTAAATCTTTAATAACTTCAAAGTCATTGCCTTGTGTGTCACAATGTAAATAATGTATTAATTGTATATTATTTTTATTCATAAATTTATCTAATCTTATCACATCTACTTCTAATTGGTTTATAAATTTCCATTCATCTGTAATTTTAGTATCTTTAAATCGACCACTCCAACAATATTTCCAAGTATTATCTGCATTATTATCATATTTCTTTAAAGATGAAGTTCTAAAATTAATATCAGAACAAACATTAAATTTTGAATTTCCTTCATAATTACTTACAGCTAAATTATAAATATTAAAATTCATCAAACCCTTTGTTTTTTTTTTTATTATTTCAAATTGTTTTGGTAATGGTTCAAATGCATATATTTCTATATCATTATTATTAATTGCTAAATTTAAAAATTCATTTCCGTCAGCAGAACCAACATCAAATA
>Ga0233439_10000617_pt1 | contig 51644 bp, 52 predicted proteins | sample SI_123_September_6_FD_182713 | JGI IMG/M metagenome (GOLD analysis project Ga0233439, IMG submission 182713) | Seawater microbial communities from Saanich Inlet, British Columbia, Canada - SI_123_September2016_100_MG | ecosystem: Environmental > Aquatic > Marine > Inlet | place: Canada: British... | reverse complement strand
TGCTCAATTAATGGAGCAGGGCTTGGGGCAGTCAACTTGCATTGGCATTGGGGGTGATTCGATAAATGGGTTGAAGCATCTTGACGTAATGAGAATGTTTAATGAGGATAACGATACTGACGCAGTACTTATGGTCGGCGAAATTGGTGGTTCTGATGAGGAAGAGTGTGCTGCCTGGATTAAGAAAAATATGACGAAACCAGTGGTGGGATTTGTTGCGGGAGTCACGGCGCCAGAAGGTAAGAGAATGGGGCATGCAGGTGCCATTATCTCTGGTGGCAAGGGTACTGCTCAGGAAAAGATTGAAACGATGGAGGGATGTGGAATAAAAATAACTCGCAATCCAGCAGAGATGGGGAAATTACTAAAGTCAGTGTTAAGATAAAATTTAATTTCTAGAATTGAAATATTTAGGCTTAGCTATCTTCTTATTTAAGATGTGAAGGCAGAACTACTTATTGATTTATAGTTTACTCCTACTCTTCTTAGAAAAACCTTATGGGACATAGGAGGTAATGATAGATGGGGCGTTTAATCGTAATAATGACTATTTTAGTGATCACAGGTTGTGCATCACCAAACGCTAATAAAGAAATGAAAACTCCTGATCCATTGGTATCAAGTACTCGTCCTACGTATAATCTTGCTGGGTACCGACCTGATTTTAAAGATGGTTATATCGATGGATGCGAAACTGCTAAGGGGTCTACGTATGGATTAAAGGATGAGAAACGATTTGCCAAAGAAAATCAATATAGGAATGGCTGGAAAGATGGGTACAATTTGTGCCTAGGTAAATAGCAATAGACAAGATACATTGTCATTCTTTACTGTTTTATTTCAATATTAGGTCAAAGTAAATGTAAAAATAGTAAGAAAGAGCTCCGTGGCATTTCTCAGAAAATTTTTCTTCAAAGAGTTGCTTTGTATATAAATTCTCATTAGTTTTATAAAAAATAATTCTATTCAATTACAATGAAATATATAATCTTATTTGCACTTTTTTTTGCTTCATTCCCAATATTTTCTCAACAATCTAAGAATCAATCGCAGATAAAAACAAAGTCTTTATCTGAATTATCGATTGCTACAGATACTTATATTCTTACTGATTTCCAAAGTGGGCAGACTTTGGTCAGCCAGAATTCTTCTAAACGTGTTGAGCCTGCATCACTTACTAAAATGATGACGGCACAGATTGTTTTTTCAGCTCTTAGGCAAAAACGAATTTCCTTAAAACAAATTGTTCCTGTATCGAAAAAAGCTTGGCGTGCAGAGGGTTCGCGAATGTTTATAGAGCCAGGTAAGGCAGTAACAATAGAAGAATTAATTAACGGGCTAATTGTACAGTCAGGAAATGATGCTAGCATAGCTTTGGCAGAGGCTATTGCCGGTTCAGAGGAGAATTTTGTAAATTTGATGAATAAAGAGGCGGAAAGACTTGGAATGAAGGGCACACATTTTACCAATACTAGCGGCCTTCCAAATCCAGATCATTTTACTACTGCCCATGATCTGACCTTACTCGTATCTGACATAATAAGGCGTTTTCCAGAGTATTACCCACTATATTCTCTGCGAGAATATACATATAATAAAATTTCACAATCTAATCGTAATAGACTTCTATGGTTAGACCCAAATGTAGATGGGCTTAAGACTGGGTATACTAAGGCTGCAGGGTATTGTCTTGTTGCCTCAGCAAAGAGAAATAATCGAAGGTTAATCTCAATTGTACTTGGAGCTAAATCTAGTAGTGTACGTACTATAGAAAGCCAACGTCTATTGAATTATGGTTTTTTATCTTATGACACTGTTCGTGTATTTCGAAGAAAACAAGAAGTGACTACTATTAAATTATGGAAAGGCCAACGAAAAATACTTAGAACAGGGTTTAACCATGATCTTTACTTTTCATTACCTAAGGGACAGGCATCTAAATTAAAAGCTACTATGGAGTATAAACAACCAGTGATCGCACCAATAAATGTAGGGCAAGAGGTTGGAGTAGTTAAATTTATATTTGATGGAAAAATAATGGGAAAATATCCGTTAATAGCTCTAGAATCTGTTGAAAAATCGAGTTTCTTCGGCCGCATGTGGGATGAAATTCTGTTATTGGCTAATTAATTCCGTATGGCTATTAATCTTATTCATAATCATATATGATCTATTTAAATGGTTCCTTCGTTCCTATCGAAGATGCACGTGTTTCTGTCCTTGACAGAGGATTTATTTTTGGCGATGGGGTCTATGAGGTTATTCCCGTTTACTCGCATATACCTTTCCGTTTGGCTGAACACTTACGTCGATTACAAAAAAGCCTTGATGGAATTCAATTAAAAAACCCTCATACTGATATTGAGTGGGAAAAATTGATAGAACAAGTTATTGCAAGTAACAAGGGTGAGGATCAATCTGTTTATTTGCACATAACCCGTGGTGTGGCTCCACGAAATCATGCTTTCCCAAAGGATGTGGCACCCACTATATTTGTTATGAGTTCTCCTTTAATAGTGGGGCCAAAAGAGTTAATTCTTACTGGTGTTTCTGCAATCACCGCTAATGATAATCGCTGGTCAAGATGTGACATTAAGGCAATTTCCTTGCTGCCAAATGTGTTGCTACGTCAGATGGCATCAGATTCTGATGCAACAGAGACCTTACTTTTAAGGGATGGCTTTCTGTCCGAAGGTTCGGCAAGTAGTATCTTTATTGTAAAAAATAAAATACTTTTAGTTTCGCCTAAGAGTAACTTTATACTCCCTGGAATTACATATGATGTCGTTTTAGAGCTTGCGGTTAAATATCAGATGCCATATAAAATTAGAGAAATCTCTGAAAATGACCTACGTTCTTCAGATGAAATTATATTGGCATCATCAACTAAAGAAATTCTGTCTATTACACTTCTTGATGGAAAGAAGGTTGGTAGTGGAAGGCCGGGTGAAATCTTTGCGCAGTTGTACCGACACTACCAGAATTTTAAGACCTCTATAATGCGAAGAGAGCCGGTATGAGAAATAATTAACATGACATTTCCACCTACACTTATTGATTATCCCTGTGAATTTCCTATTAAGATTATGGGAAAAAATGAAGAGGAATTCACAAAATCAATATTGATGATAGTTAATCGCCATATTCCTAATTTTGATGATAAAAGTGCTGAAACAAAGGCGAGTAAAAAGAATAAATATTTAAGCCTTACATGTACTGTTCACGTGGTCTCTCAATCTCAATTAGATGCGCTATATCAGGAATTGTGCGATCATCCAATGGTACTAATGGCACTTTGAAGCATAGATTTATATAAAATTATTTGAGTTATTTCGATTAAGTATGGATACTTCATATTCCAGTTTGGGACCAGAGAATTTAAGAGTCAATATAAAACACTTTGGAATAGTAGATTATATTTCTACTTGGCAGAAAATGAAGGACTTTACATTAGCGCGTACAAAAAATACATTTGATGAGATTTGGCTGTTACAGCATCCGCCAGTTTATACTCTTGGGGTCGCTGGAAAAATGGAACATTTACTTAGGAATGATGGGATCTCTGTTGTTAGAACAGATCGAGGTGGGCAAATAACTTATCATGGACCAGGTCAAATTGTTGCATACCTGTTGCTTGATGTGCGCCGGCTTAAATTAGGTGTAAGAGAATTAGTTAGACAAATGGAAGGTGCAGTAATAGATTTATTAGAAGAATATTCTGTTGATACTAAATTCCGAGAAGATGCGCCCGGGGTCTATGTAGAAAACGCAAAAATAGCAGCTCTAGGTTTAAAAATTAAAAATGGTTGTTGTTACCATGGGATAGCACTTAATGTTGATATGGATCTAGCCCCATTTTCTGCAATTAATCCATGTGGTTATTCTGGATTGGAAATTACACAAACTAGCGACCTTGGGATAAATGACGGGTTGGAAATCTTAACTAATAAACTTTCAGGAAAACTGAAAGCAAGAATCTTTAAAGTAAAAGGTGGCGTGGCTATATGACAGACCAAATCCGGCAGAAAGGTGCTGATAAGACAGCACGTAATCCTATCAAAATAATACCTGATTCTAATAAGGAAGCACTTCGCAAACCGCCTTGGATAAGAGTGCGTTCCTCCAGTAGCAAGGAATTTTATGATGTAAAGCGTATCCTGCGGGAACAAAAATTACATACGGTTTGTGAGGAAGCATCATGCCCCAATATCGGAGAATGTTTTGGGAAAGGAACTGCCACATTTATGATTCTGGGTGATCTTTGTACCCGTCGTTGTCCGTTTTGCGATGTTGCCCATGGTAGGCCATTACCACCAGATGTTAAAGAACCTTTACATTTGGCACAATCAATTGCAGCTATGGGTCTGAGATATGTAGTCATTACTAGTGTAGATCGAGATGATCTGCGCGACGGAGGATCCCAACATTTTGTTGATTGTATAAGAGAGATACGATTACATTCCCCCAGTACAAAGATTGAGATATTAGTGCCAGATTTTAGAGGAAGGTTGGAAGTTGCCTTAGAGAAATTATCAGCATGTCCACCTGATGTATTAAACCATAATCTTGAGACCGTCCCGCGTTTATATAAGCAATGTCGGCCGGGAGCAGATTATGCTCACTCGCTGAAACTACTAAAGAATTTTAAGGAAGGCTGTCCTCAAGTTCATACTAAATCTGGACTAATGCTAGGTTTAGGTGAAACAGATGATGAAATCCATGAGGTGCTGATTGACTTGCGTAAGAATGGCGTAGAGTTATTAACTGTAGGTCAGTATCTACAGCCTAGTACAGGCCATTTACCTGTAATGCGTTATGTGTCTCCTAATAGTTTCAAAGAGCTGGAGCATGCTGCAAATGAGATGGGTTTTCGTAATGCTGCATGTGGGCCAATGGTGCGTTCTAGCTATCACGCTGACCAGCAGGCATATGATGCGGGAGTAGCATAGTAGCTTAATTAAAAAATTAATACGAACAAATTAATAGCTACAATATTTATATTAATCAATTTGTATTCTAGGTACTCTGGTTTTCCAGCACCTTTGTTATTTTTTTATAAAGTTAGCTAATTACTCGGTTAATTTGTCACTCTATTTTGTTAGAGCTCTCATAGCCCTGCATCACTGACAGCGTGTGGAGGATTAGTATAGAGTGGTGGAATCCTGATTACCTGATATTAGAGTAAGAATAGATAACTAATCGAGCAGCCGATCAACGCAGTTAAGCCCAACAGGCACCATGCCAACATGAATTTCCCGGGACGGTGTTGTTCAGGAACGTCTTTATCAAACATTGCGAGTGTATTCAACGAGGCTAAAATAGGGGCGGCGACAAAGGCGATAATCGTGGCAACCGTTATCATGCCCCCCATTGAAGTGAGGAAGAAGAACAGCATTGTTAATGTGCCTGCGATGGTAATTAACAGCCAGACTAGATAAGTCTTGCGCCTATTGCGATGTTTAATTTGCTCAGGAAACAGTAGCTCCAGTGACGTGCCAATGGTGCGAGGGAAGGCATCTAATAAGGTCAAGCAGGTACTAAACATGGTGGTCAATGCCGCAACGGCGACAATCGGATAGGCCCATTCGCCAAGAGTTTGCTCGTACATGCCCAGTAGTTGGCCTGCAAAGGCTGCACCGCCCGTTTCAAATGTTTCGCCGCTGCCGTACATGAGCAAAGCGCCTAGCAGTAAGAAGCATATGGCCAACAAGGCGGTTCCAATAAAACCCACCCTGAAATCAAATATGGCGGCTTTCATACTGGCAATTTTACCGTCGTTTTCATTCTTGCTTTCAGACCAAATAGAATGCCACACGGAAATATCCATTGGTGCAGGCATCCAGCCTAGAAATGTCACGAGAAAGAGCAAATGAGCCGTATCGGAGAAACTAAAGAAAATCGTGGCGGACTCATAATGTCCTGGATTGTCAAATAATAGCGAGATGACCGCAGCAACAGACGTAACAGCCAACAGGATAATAATGACTTTGACAAATTTATCTAGTAAAGCGTAATGGCCGCTGGCTAATAAAATAAAGCAGATTAGTAGTAATAGACTACTGATAATGGCGGCAACCATTTGTGGGTCATGGCCACCGAGTCCCTCAAGCCCAAAAATATAGGTGATCAACCCAGCCGTTACAACGGTAACGGCTGCCTGAATTATGAACATGTGGGATAGGGTCATGGTTAAATAGACCCAGACCGCCCATTTGCCAAGCTTTTTGTAGCCGTGTAAAAGGTTTTTGCCCATTGCTGCCGTGTAACGTGGGCCGAATTCAAAAAATGGGTATTTGATCAGGTGAATAATGACAATCGCAATTATTAATTCAAACCCAAACATCCCACCAGCACGGGTGGATTGCACCAAATGGGACACACCAACGGCAGCGCCAGCATAGAGTAGACCTGGTCCTAGGCGTGAAAGTAGGCCGTTGAGTAGTTTATTTTGTATTGTCATTGACATGGTTATTTGTGAGTGCTAGCGATGAAAATATGTTTCTGCGGGTTTGCGCCTCAGTTGATTCCAACAAAAAGTAATCTGTGGCAATTCTAATATTTATATGGCCAGTTCCATAGGAAAAACCTGAAGATAATCTGATGCAATGGAACGGGCATACAACCGGGAGAAATTAAAATACCAAGAACACTACTCTTCTGCAGTATGAATTTTGCCAATTATTGACATCAACAGATACTGAGCTAACTTGACTGAAGAAATAAATCGCTGGCCTTAGCAAAGAAATGATTCGCGATGCTGTGATACTAAATCCCCCATTTCTATGCGGAGCCAAAAAATGATAGATCGAAAAAATCAATATCTTATAATTAAATTATTTTACCTTTCCTAGTCTGTCTATCAGTTTGAGGAGCGCATCTTTTTTCATATTTCTAAGAAGCATTTCCTCTTCTGCGCCTGCGGATAAAATTGCCGAATCTGAATATGGCAGCACTCGATTGACTTCGACCTTGGTGTCAGGAACAATCTCCCTTCCTCTCTGATCATTGACTCGGAATGAAATAGTATAGCGTAATTGGTACTCTCGGACTCTCCCAGTGCCAGAAACCGAGAGAATTTTTTTCTGGAGCTCCGCACTCTCAATTACCAATATAGCTTGGGCATCTTTCTGGCTATCTAGAACAGCTGTCTTGCTTGATGCCTCAATTCTTCGTTTTATATCGATAGTAACTGATGGATTGCTGGCCTGAATATAAAGTGATTCAAATGGCATAGATGACAGACCTCGAAGATGAAATCCACAAGATAAGAGAATCAGGCACATTAAAGAAGAGATTAATTTTTTTATAATTATTTTTCCTTATTTTATGAAATAGGAATTCCTGAGAATAGTAGCAGTAGAAATAAAAGAACCATTTATTGCATAATAAATAGACCTTTCAGGCCAACGAGAGAAACATAGCAAAGCATTGTGCAGTAATTATTGGCAGGCTGTTGTTGTAGAGCATGCAATAATGTGACATTTCTCTTCATTATTGATATATTCGCCAAAAATATAATGTAAAAATTATGTTGCTGTCAAGAAAAAGTGCTACAAGACAGTTGTTTTAGTAGAGTTAAACCAAGAAACTATAGTCCCTAATAAATAAATTTCTGATATAGGTTGGGATTGGAAATGTGACTAGAATAATCGAGATTATTAGATGTGAATGAATGATTTTAACTATAAGACAGTTATACTAGTATTTCGTATTCGAGAAATTGAGTTTGGTGAGATAATAGACTAACTGAACAAATCTAATTATAAAAATAAGAAAATTTGGAGCGTTCTAAATGTTTTTGCGGCGGCCCTTAATTCTGTTTTTAGGCCATACCTTTTTACAAGAAACTAATTAAATAGACCAAACAGTTTTGTACAACCTATGAGTACTTTAATAACTTATTTCAAGGTCTTTCCCAAACGAAGCTTTTATGTACTGATTGCATTTTTGGCTGCAGGGGTTGCAGAGGCGCTTAGCCTTACCGCCATTCTTCCTATGTTATCAACTGCTGTAGGAGAGGAGGTCGATTCGCCTGTAGGTAAATTTGTTGTGCAAATTCTTGATGAGGTGAACCTTTCCCCCACAATAGGAACAATGCTGGCTATTATTCTTTTTGGGATCGTTTGTAAAAATTTGTTGTTATTAGTAGCAAACAGGCAAATCGGGTACACAGTTGCTTATATAGCAACGGCATTGCGTTTAGAGTATTTAGAGGCAATGCTTGCCAGTAGTTGGCAATATTACCTGCGCCAGCCTGTAGGATCGATAGCCAACTCAATTGCTACAGAGGCTAAACGAGCAGCGAATGGTTTTGAACAAGCTGCAGCTGTACTTTCGTTGGCAATACAAGTATCTATTTATATTATTATTGCTATGTTTGTTTCATGGCAGGTGGCATTAATTTCGTTGATAGCAGGCATAATTTTTCTATCCGCAATGTACAAGATAATTCGTGTTACACGTAAAGCAGGTTCAAAACAAACGATTTTATTAAAGAGCTTATTGACTTACTTGGCTGATGTGCTTGGTTCAGTAAAATCATTAAAAGCTATGGCACGAGATAAGGATGCAGATTTTGTCTTGCGTTCTCAAACGAAACAATTAGAAAAGGTTGCTCGTCGGGAAGTAATAAGCAAAGAAGGTTTAAAGTGTGCACAAGAACCTTTGCTAGCTGTTTTTACGACAGGAGGTCTGTATGCGATGCTAGTAATCATGGAGCTTCCCATTCCGGCAGTAACAGCGATGGTCATATTATTTGTTCGGATACTTTCTCAATTGAGTAAAATGCAACGACGCTACCAACTTCTTGTGGCAGATGAAAGTGCTTATTGGGCAATAAGGGGGGCATCCGAGGCTGCTCGTTCTGCCGCAGAGATAAAAACAGGCACACTGCATCCAACCCTTAAGCAGGGGCTCAGTGTGAGGCATATTAAATTTAACTACGGCACGAAAAATATTTTTCAAGACTTGAATGTGGAAATTAAAATAAATTCTCTCACGACAATTGTAGGGGAATCTGGGGCAGGGAAAAGTACGTTTATTGATCTCATTTGTGGGTTGGCAGAACCTCAGTCTGGGGATATATTTATTGATGGAGTAGCTTTAAGAGAGATCAATGCCTGGGAATGGAGAAGATTAATAGGGTACGTGTCTCAAGAGACAATTCTATTGCATGACACTATTTTAAATAACATCCTTGTAGGCGCGCCGGATTTAACTGAAGCTGATGCTGAGAGAGCTTTGGAGCAGGCGGGAGCTTTAAAATTTGTCAATAATCTACCAGAAGGTATGCATACTATTGTCGGAGAACGAGGGGGGCTTATATCGGGGGGGCAACGTCAGCGTGTAGCGATTGCAAGAGCGCTTGCTCATCAGCCTAGGCTCTTACTGCTTGACGAGCCAACCAGTGCCCTTGACACACAGAGTGAGCAAACCATTTGCAGAACGCTACAAACTTTATCTAAAACCCACACTATTATTGCTGTATCCCATCAACCTGCTTTAGCTAATGCCTCAGACAGGGTCATTACACTATCTAATAGTGATATCAGATTATCAGTCTAACGCTATTCTCTGTTTATCTTTTGTAGCATTATTTACAGAGGATTCTATTAGGTGGTTTAAAGCTTTTTGAAAGGCTTTAAATGTAATAGCAGGAGTGCTGCTACCATTACCCCAAGTTTCTATTGCTTTAGAACTAACCTATTCAATAGCTTCTTACTTTCTTTTGAAAATGGCATAATGCAATGGCTTGGTGCCCAGGAGAGGACTCGAACCTCCACAGTGTTGCCACCGCTAGGACCTGAACCTAGTGCGTCTACCAATTCCGCCACCTGGGCAATGTTTAGTATTCAAAATCGTGATGATAAGTAGAGCCGCAATTTTATAGGAAATCATTGCCTTGTCAAACAACAAAGGAAGTAAGCTTCGTAAGCTTGATCCCTATATAAAACGGGAAAAGGAGCTGTACGAATATCCGTTACCAAGTAGAGAATTTATTCTAGAAATATTAAATGGGCAGGGTATTCCGGTGACCGAGCTAGCCCTACATAGTTTGCTAGATATTGAACAAGAAGAAAAAGAAACTTTTAGCAGGCGATTATCTGCAATGATGCGTGAAGGACAAATTATGTGTAACCGAAAAGGTTACATTTATGTGGTAGAAAAATTAGATCTTGTCAAAGGCAAGGTACAGGGGCATGCAGATGGGTTCGGGTTTCTTATTCCTGATGACGACGCCACTGATTTATTTCTTAGTCCGAAAGAGATGCGAAAGGTTTTGCATGGAGACATCGTGATGGTTCGTGATGTTGGAACAGATCGGCGTGGGCGTAGAGAGGGAACCATTGTTGAGGTATTGGAGCGAGTTGTAAAGCAATTGGTGGGACGGTTGCATATTGAATATGGCATTCTTTCTGTAACAGCTGAGAATAAAAAAATTAGTCAGGATGTTCTGATACCAAAAGAAGAGTCCATGAACGCTAGAGCGGGGCAAGTTGTAACGGTAGAGATTATTCAACAGCCTCATAAAAAATCTCAGCCTATTGGACGTATTGTTGAAATTCTAGGGGACTATACTGCACCTGGCATGGAGATTGAAATTGCCCTTAGGAAGCATGATTTGCCATATAAATTTACACGTAAAGTAGAGGAACTCTCTGCTAAGCTTCCTAAGAGAGTACTTAAAAAAGATCTATCAGGGCGAGAAGATATTTGTCATCTTCCACTGGTAACTATAGATGGTGAGGCGGCAAGAGATTTTGATGATGCAGTATATTGTGAACGTGAAGGGAAGGGCTACAAGTTATATGTTGCAATTGCTGACGTTAGTCATTATGTAAGACCAAGCGATGTGCTTGATCAAGAGGCACTTAATCGTGGGAACTCTGTGTATTTTCCTCGACGAGTAATTCCAATGCTGCCGGAAGCACTATCAAACGGACTATGCTCGCTTAATCCACAAGTCGAGCGTTTGTGCATGGTATGCGAGATGTCTATCGGCATTGATGGATACTTTAATGGTTACCGTTTTTATTCTGCAGTAATGCGGTCTCATGTTCGTTTTACCTATAATCAGGTAGCAGAAATAATTAGTAACCCGAAGGGTGAGGTTGCTAAACAGCACATAAATATAGTGCGGCATATCCAATTACTTTACAAATTATATAAGGTATTACTTAGGGCAAGAAAGAGGCGGGGCGCAATTGATTTTGAAACTATAGAAACACAAATGATTTTCAATGAATTGGATAAGATTGAACAGATATTGCCAGTACAAAGAAATGATGCCCATCGATTAATTGAAGAATGTATGTTGGCGGCCAATGTATGTGCTTCTGGTTTTTTACAGGAGAATAAACAGCCTACAGTTTATCGTATTCATGAGGGCCCCACATTAGAGAAACTTGATGCTCTGCGTAATTTCCTAAAAGAATTTGGCTTGCAGCTAGGTGGAGAATCTGACCCTCATGCAAAGGATTATGTTAAGGCATTAGAAAAAATTAAAGACAGGCCCGATGCGCAATTACTCCAGACTGTAATGCTGCGATCACTACGCCAGGCGGTTTATAGTCCAGACAATACTGGGCATTTCGGATTGGCATATGAGTCTTATACCCACTTTACTTCACCTATACGTCGTTACCCAGATCTTCTCGTACATCGGGCAATCAAGGCAGCACTTAATGGGACAACATACTCTCCAGGTAACTGGCATGAACTGGGTAAGCATTGTTCACAGACAGAGCGTCGTGCTGATGAAGCTGGTCGAGATGTAGAGTCCTGGCTTAAATGTTTCTATATGCAAGACAGAATTGGAGAATGTTTTGAGGGAGTTATTAGTGGCGTTACTGGCTTTGGTTTATTTGTTGCATTAGATGGTGTTTATGTTGAGGGTTTAGTACACATCTCTGATTTAGCCAAAGACTATTTTAATTTTGATTCTGTGAAGCATATGCTTATAGGAGAGCGTGGTGGACGATACCGCCTCGGTGACCGGATGAGGGTTAAAATTGTACGAGTTGATCTAGAAAGTAGTAAGATTGATTTTATTCCAGCTGGCAAAAATGAATAGGGTTTTGATATATTTTTATAAATTAATTTGACTAATTTTCAGTTAAATTAGATAACAGGTAACATTTTATTTAATTGCCTCTAGGAATCGTATTACTCAATTTAATGTCAAACATTCGTCTTATATTTGGTTTTCATGCAATCACCAGTCGTTTACGGCAAAATCCAAGCAGCGTCAAAGAGATTTTTTTAGATTCCAGCCGTCGAGACCAACGTGCCCGTGACTTAATAAAGCTTACGGAAGACCAGAAAATACACTTAATATTATGTGATGGAGCAAGGCTTAGTGCTATGTCAGGCGGCACTAGTCATCAAGGGGTTGCAGCAAATATTGACACTACTTGTAATCATATTGATATTGAGGATGTACTGGAAACCCTGACTGAACCAGCATTATTCCTAATTCTGGATGGTGTTCAGGACCCGCATAATTTGGGTGCATGTTTGCGTGTGGCTGATGCTTTCGGTGTTCATGCGGTAGTTGCACCAAAGAATCGTTCTGTCGGGCTTACAGCTTCAGTGTATAAAGTAGCAAGTGGTGCCGCTGATTCCATTCCATATATTTCCGTTACTAATCTTACCCGTACACTACGTAAATTGAAGGAATATGGCGTGTGGATACTTGGGACTGATGTTAATGCTAATACGAACAGCAATCTTCAGCTTGCTAAAATCAATGGTCCTGTGGCATGGGTGTTAGGTGCAGAGGGTGGCGGAATGCGGAGACTTACTCGAGAAACATGTGATCAATTAATTTCAATTCCTATGCTGGGTAGCGTTGAGAGCCTTAATGTTTCAGTTAGCGCAGGTATATGTTTATTTGAGACTTATCGGCAAAGGATGAGTAAGGAAAATTAGAATTTTGGAAGAATTACAGTTGTTAAAGTATTCGGCATCAATACTGATTCAAACTCTGGTTTAGTAATTAGGTTGTAACTTTACTAGTATAGTGACGTTTCTGATTGATATTGTTTCCTTTTTTAGTTAAAATGCCATCCATATTAATCCTTGTCTCACCGTATTAATGCAGCGGGAGACTTTACCCGAAAGGAGTATACATGCGCCACTATGAGATTGTTTTTATTGTGCACCCTGATCAGAGTGAACAAGTGCCGGCAATGATTGAGCGTTACCATGGGATGGTAACTGCTAAAAACGGGAAAGTTCATCGCCAGGAAGACTGGGGACGTCGCCAACTTGCATATCTAATTCAGAAGCTTCATAAAGCACATTACGTATTAATGAATATTGAATGTGATCAGGAAACATTGGATGAGCTGGATCATGCTTTCAAATTCAATGATGCAATTCTTCGTTATCTTACTATTAGGATGGATGGTCCCGTAGTTACACCTTCGCCAATGATGAGGGATGATAAAACTCGACCTGCTTCACGAACGGAAGAAGCTGTAGAAATTAACGTTGGAAGGTAAACCAAGTAATTTACTGAATTATTACTAGCAAAGAGAGATAAATCTGTCAGTAATTCATGCTATATGTTTGGTAATGTATGTTTAATATAATCAGAAAATAGGAATAAATTATGGGTCGCTTTATAACTAAGCGTAAAGGAAGAGACAAAGACAAGGATAAGAGTGCAAATCGTCCACTGTTTAAACGTAGAAAATTTTGTCGTTTCTCTGCAGAAGGAATTAAAGAGGTAGATTATAAAGATATCGAGATACTTAAAGATTTCATCAATGAAAATTTCAAGATAATTCCTGCACGTATTACCGGCACAAAAGCACATTATCAACGCCAATTAGGTGGGGCTGTTGAACGGGCGCGATATCTTGCTCTGCTGCCATATACCGATTTACACTGAGGGGTACAGTATGCAAATTATATTGATGGAAAAAGTAGCTAGCCTTGGGCAACTTGGTGATGTGGTGAACGTAAAAAATGGCTATGCTCGTAATTTTCTAATTCCTCAAGGAAAAGCAAAGAGAGCAACAGATGCTAGTATTGCAGAGTTTGAAACTAAGCGTGTTGAGCTCGAAAAGGAGCAGGCGAAATTATTAGCCGATTCTCAAGCTTATGCAGCTAAATTCGATAGTTTGATGATTCAGATTTCCCAAAAAACAGGAGTTGACGGCAAGTTATTTGGATCGGTTACAAGTGCTGATATTGTTGATGCGCTGAAGGCTCAGGGTTTTGAGGTAGATAAAACTATGATTCGTATGCCTGATGGACCTCTGAAACAAGTGGGTGACCATCCGTTAACTATTGTCTTACATAGTGACGTATCGGTGAATATTACTGTATCAGTTTTGGGTGAAGCGACTACCTGAGCCAGGAACACTATTAAATTAATAAAAAGGGCTGGGAACAGCCCTTTTTTATTTCTCCTTATAGAAGCAAGTGGTAGAATTACTTTTCATTTGACATATTAGTCTATCCTAATTTTATGGTCCAAACTCTATCAACTGTGGCTGGCGATCAGTCAGCTGATTCTTTTAAGACGCCACCACATTCAATTGAAGCTGAGCAGTCGGTATTAGGTGGACTACTGTTAGATAATGAGGCCTGGGATAGAGTAGCCGATGTTATTAATGAGGAAGATTTTTATCGGTTGGATCATCGCTTAATTTATCGACATATCAGTAAGTTAGTTGAAAATAACAAACCGGCTGATGTGGTGACTGTTGCTGAATCACTTGAAACTTCTGCTGATTTGAAAAATGTAGGGGGACTTACCTACGTTGGCACGATGGCTCAGAATACGCCATCAGCAGCAAATATCCGGCGCTATGCAGAGATAGTACGTGAACGGTCAGTAATGCGTAAACTTGCACAGGTTGGAGTGGATATATCTGATTCATCCTATAATCCTGCCGGGCGTTCTGCTGCTAATTTATTAGATGAGGCTGAGTCCAAGGTATTTGAAATTGCAGAAGCAGGCGCACGTGGGAAGCAGGGTTTTAGTGACATTCAACCATTGCTTAAAGAAGTGGTTGAGCGTATAGAAGTACTTTATGGTCAAGAAAATCCAAGTGATGTAACGGGTATTGCTACCGGGTTTAATGATCTTGATCAGAAGACATCTGGTTTTCAGCCAGGAGACTTAATTATTGTGGCCGGTAGGCCATCCATGGGAAAAACAGCATTTTCATTGAATATTGCTGAGCATGTAGCCCTCGAGCTAAAAAAACCAGTGGCAGTGTTTAGTATGGAAATGGGCGGATCACAGTTAGCAATGCGGATGCTGGGCTCGGTTGGCCAGTTGGATCAACATAAGGTCCGTACCGGACGTTTGTTGGATGAGGATTGGTCTAAACTTACAAATGCACTTGGTAAATTGAATGATGCGCCATTATATATTGATGAGAGTGCGGCGTTGAATGCCTTAGAGCTAAGAGCGCGGGCACGTAGACTTCATCGTCAACATAATGACCTTGGATTAATTATTGTCGACTATTTACAATTAATGTCTTCCCCCGCCCATGGTGAGAATCGAGCAACTGAAATATCAGAGATTTCACGTTCTTTAAAGGCATTGGCTAAAGAACTACAAGTCCCAGTAGTAGCATTATCACAGTTGAATCGTAGTTTAGAACAACGGCCTAATAAACGTCCGGTAATGTCAGACCTACGTGAATCAGGCGCCATTGAACAGGATGCTGATTTAATTCTATTTATTTATCGTGATGAGGTATACAACCCTGAAACAGAAGATAAAGGAATCGCTGAAATTATTATTGGAAAACAGCGTAATGGTCCTATAGGTAAAGTTGATCTTACTTTCTTAGGACAGTACACAAGATTTGAAAGTTTTGCTCCATCTTCACGGTACTAAGGAAATTTAATTTTCAGTCAAGATTGACTGGGCATCTTTTTCAATACTCTTTATTTCCGAACAATCCATTGCCTTACCTTGATTAGCCATCTTTATCAGTGATAATGTTGTCAGGCAGAGTTATTTCTGTAGCATATCGGGTTGGCCATGCAGGTGATGACATTGAGTAGTGTGGGAAGGAGTACGGTGAAGTATCGAAGTTTAATTTACTGGAGACTAATATAGGTAAGATTGCAACATCTCAGGGCTCTTCTAAGTTGTTGGATATTACTGATCACAGTCGTGATATTGTTGGGCTAACCTATGTTTATCCAGTTGTTTCACGTCGTGCCGGAGGTGTATCAGTTGGAATTAATCTTAACCCTAATAGTGCCTGCAATTGGCGCTGTATTTATTGTCAGGTGCCAGAATTGAAACGTGGCTCAGCACCAACAATCAATCTAACTAGACTTGAAAAAGAGCTATCTAATTTCTTGCAGGAAATAATATATGGTTCATTTATGCAGGAACAGGTAGAACCAGATGCAAGGCGCATTACTGATGTTGCTTTATCAGGTAATGGAGAACCTACTAGTGCTAAAGAATTTAAGCAAGTAATAGATGTAATTGGAAGAGTAAAGCTTAGCTTTGATTCGCTTAAAGACCTTAAGGTGGTATTGATTACAAATGGGAGTTTGATTGACAGGGAAAATGTGCAGGCGGGACTTAGGCGATTAGCAGGAATTAATGGAGAAATTTGGTTCAAATTAGACAGCGTTATACGTGAAAGGAGACAGCAAGTTAATAATACACGTATGAGTTCTAGACAAGTCTATAGGAATCTAAAACTATCCGCGTCATTATGTCCTACTTGGATTCAGACATGTGTTTTTAAAATAGATGGTAATCCCCCTACAAGAGAAGAAATTAAAGCTTACCTGGGATTTGTTGAGAAATTATTGCAGGAAGGCGCCTTGATTCAAGGGGTTCTTCTTTATGGATTAGCGCGTTCTTCAATGCAGCCCGAGTCACCACGCCTTACAAAAGTTACTAGAAAGTGGATTGAATCTTTTGGTAAAGAAATTAATTCTCTTGGCTTAACAGTTAAAACTAATATGTAACTACTTCATTTATTTAAGTAGCCCTTACGATCAGCTTATTTTTGTGAAATTTCATATACACATTTAGTGTTCCTTCCGAGAATCAGGTAGTATCTATATATCTATAAGAACAATTTTTAAAGAGAGATATTAATAATCGTGGCACTTATCGTTCAAAAATATGGAGGGACTTCGGTTGGAAGTATTGAGCGCATTAAAAATGTTGCTTGTCGAATAGCAAAATTTCAATCGTCAGGGCATCAAATCGTAGTGGCAGTCTCTGCTATGAGTGGAGAAACTAATCGCCTCCTTACTTTGGCCAAAGAGATACAAGGTATTCCTGACCCGAGAGAGCTGGACGTTCTGGTATCTACTGGTGAACAGGTCAGCATAGCTTTGTTATCAATGGTTCTGATTGAGATGGGCTACAAAACGAAAAGTTATACTGGGACTCAGGTAAGGATACTAACAGACGCTGCCCATAACAAAGCGCGCATACTCCAGATTGATGAGAGTAGAATCCGGGCAGATTTAGATGCAGGGTATATTGTGGTGGTAGCTGGGTTTCAGGGGGCGGATGAATTTGGCAATATTACGACATTAGGCCGCGGTGGATCTGATACGACTGGTGTAGCATTGGCAGCAGCACTTAAAGCTAAGGAGTGTCAGATATACACTGATGTAGATGGTGTTTATACCACTGACCCGCGTGTTGTCCCAGAAGCAAGGCGGCTAAAGACTATTACTTTTGAAGAAATGATGGAGCTAGCAAGTCTCGGATCTAAAATTCTTCAAATACGATCCGTCGAATTTGCAGGTAAATACAAGGTGAAATTAAGGGTGCTCTCAAGTTTCGAAGAAGAGGGAGAAGGTACTCTGATTACTTTTGAGGAAGATGAAAATATGGAACATGCGATTATTTCAGGTATTGCATTCAACCGTGATGAAGCCAAGATTACTGTTCTGGGTGTACCAGACCGGCCAGGCATTGCTTACCAGATTCTTGGTCCTGTGGCCGATGCAAATATTGACGTGGATATGATAATCCAGAATATTGGTAATGACGGCATGACAAATTTCTCGTTTACTGTAAGTCGGAATGAATTTGAAAGAACAATGGATATGCTTAAAAATCAGGTTCAACCTGATATCGGTGCGCGAGACGTTGTCGGTGGCGATAAAATAGCGAAGGTATCTATTGTTGGTGTAGGTATGCGTTCATATGTTGGTATTGCTAGTAAAATGTTCCGTTCTTTGGCAGAAGAGGGTATCAACATCCAGATGATTTCTACTTCTGAAATAAAAATTTCTGTAATTGTGGATGAGAAATATATGGAACTAGCAGTCCGGATACTTCATAAAGCTTTTGATCTAGATCAGGCACCTTAAAATAAGAATAAGACAGCGTATCGGTTTGACCAGAATGTTGTAAACCGTTATTCTGTTCGCCTTTCCTCATAAGGAGAGATGGCCGAGTGGTCGAAGGCGCTCCCCTGCTAAGGGAGTATAGGCCTTATAAGCTTATCGAGGGTTCGAATCCCTCTCTCTCCGCCAATTAAGCTGGATAACTGGCTGTTAATTAACCATTATTTTGGCATTAACAGTTAGTTATACCACATTCCAACCCATATAATATTAGTCTAAGAGAAGAAAGTATGAGTAATATTGATTGGGATCTCTGGCTGAAAAAGCCTACTGTCACAATCGGACAGGCATGTGCTTTATCACTCGGTATTGACCCAGACAAGATGACGCATTGGGATAAGGAAAGAGACGATTTTCAAAGGCGCCTTAAGCTGCTCATAGAAATCGTTTTCTTTATGGGTAACATCCGTGTTGCTTCAACAAACAGTGAAAATATAGATTCTGAGATTTATCTAGATTCATTTTCGGAGTGGGCAGTAAATATAGTCCACTGGGACACTCCTAACGAATTAAAAACTTTAATTTCAGGAACACCTGAAACTTAAGCTAGAGGAATTTTTGTCCCTTTATTCCGAATCTAGATTTAAAATCCTAATTAATATTTGCTTATCCTAAAACATCTTTTATGTTATCAAATTTTGCCGTAATTGCGTGGACATTGGTATAACCCATTTCTTTTAGTGTTAAAGCTGATAGTGAGGCACGGCCTCCACCGGCACAGTGGAGTAATATTAACGTATCTGGTTCAGGACAAATGCTTGATATTTTCATTTCAATTAAGCCACGGGGGATATTTATAGAGTCATTAAGCTTGGAACTGGCCGCATCTTCAGGTTCTCTTACGTCAATAATAATACCCTTAGAGCCCTCATATAACGTCTTGGCGGATGACACATCAAGACAGCTAATCATTGTTTGAGCTTTAGCTATCAATTCGGCGGCGGTTTTTATCATAATAATTCCTCTGTAATAAACTCATACTCTCAAATAAACTACTTGCGATAACATATCATTTTTCCCAATTAATACTAGAGATTATTACGTCATATACTTTATTAGAAAAAACGTTTACCTCGGTTGCTAATTTAACTTCATCAATAAATTTAATTTTATATTTTCCTCTTTTGAGGTCAGCTACTCCCGTATCCTGAGCTTTCTCATACAAGGCCTCACATATAGGGTCTGTTGCGTTAGTGCCTTCTTTATTCATCAATTTCTTCTCTATAACAATGCGCATAGCTATTCCATACATAAATTCTTTTTTAGCTCCATCAAAATAGCCAGCAAGGCTGCACATTTTGTAATCTTTTTCTGCAGAAAAACTCGAGCTTGAAAATGTGATCAGTAATAAAAAAGATAAAATTATTTTTTTCATTTAAATCTCCTTTTAAATAGCTCTATACAAATAGTACTCCCACTAATGATTGATGAGAATCATTATTAGCAGTTTCATAGATTGAATCGCAAGTATGGAGTTATTAAATCGGTAAAATAAACTGAAATGAGCTACTTTGATTTCTATCATTTAGGGGATATTAGCAAGCTATATGGATATAATGAAGGGTGAATTCTTAATGAAATTGGATTGCAATAAATGATTCCTATTCTATTGTGTTTAGTTGTTGGTGTGGCTGATGGGGACACTCTTACAGTCCTATGTAAAGGCAGTGAAAAGATGAAAATAAGGCTTTCTGAGATTGACGCGCCGGAGAAGAGGCAGCCCTTTGGTAGTCGCTCCAAACTGTCCCTATCTAGTATGTGCCTTCAGAAAAAAGCAAAAATTAAACCACAAACAAAAGATAGATACGGGCGGATTGTTGCAAGAGTTATATGTGATGGAGTTGATGCTAACGAGGAACAGGTAAAACGTGGAATGGCGTGGGTATATGATAAGTATCTTAAAGATCAGAGTCTCTATTCTATACAGAATAAGGCTAGGGCCTCAAAAAAAGGATTATGGGCTGATAATAAGCCTATTAAACCGTGGGAATACCGCAGGAGAAATAAAAGATAGAATACGCCATGAAAAAATTAATTAGGAATTTTCATGCGCCAAGTTTTTCTTGATACAGAGACCACAGGCATGGGAGGCGAGAACCGTATTGTTGAAATCGGCGCCCTAGAAATGCTTGATCGAAAATTAACGGGAAACCGTTTTCACTGTTACCTTAACCCTGAGCGTGAAAGTGAACCAATGGCATTAGCAGTTCACGGATTAACTACCCAATTTCTTCAAAATAAGCCTAAATTTCAAGACATTTCTAAAGAGTTCTTGGAGTTTATTGCTGGGGCTGAGCTTATAGCGCATAACGCTGTGTTTGATGTTAGATTTATTAATTATGAATTGCGATTAGCAAGGTTACACCCCTTAGAAGAATACTGTAGTTCCATTATTTGCACACTGAGAATTGCTAGGAAATTACACCCTGGTAAAAGTAATAAACTTGATTCCGTATGCGAGCGTTATCAGGTAGACAATTCCGAACGTGTTAAGCATGGTGCAATAATTGATGCAAAATTATGTGCTGAGGTATACCTTGCTATGACAGATAAACATGAGGCAAGTAAATATAAATAATGTCTTTTCTTGGGTTTAATTACAGTCTTTTTCTCTTATAGAAGCTAATATCTGCCTCATTTAATTACAAGCATTCACAGATTCTCTGTTCCAAATTATGAAGTAAAAGATTCAGGAATATTTGATTAATATCAACGTTTATCATTTAACAGACGCTTCACTTCATCAGGATATAAACTCTTCTAGATAAGAAGCACTCTTAAAATAGGAGAGAAGGACTTCTGGCAAAAATATTCTGCTCATCTGTTTGCCAATTAGAGGCTAAAAGCCTAACATGATCTTGTGATGCTAATTACATTAAATAATAAAATATTAGGGGGAAAGGATGGCTAAAGAAATTATTGAAGACTATAGAATGGGTTGGAATTTTAAAAAAAATAATGGTGAATTTTCAATTAAAAAAGAGGGAAATGTTAGGTTTAATAAAGTGAATTTAGATACATTTAAGGAGTTTATGGTGGTGGCAACTATACTAAATGGAAAAAAGAAAGCTTTTTTTGATTCCAAGTCAAAGGTAATTGGGACAGTCGATTTTGAGTATTAAAAGAGGCTAGGGCTGCCCATTAAACAGAAAATTAGTTGCCAAATATCTATGAGATCATGAGAAAATTTATCCTCGCTATATTTTCTATATTTTTTTTACATTCAACGGCATATACTCAAGAAGGCCTTGAGTTGGCAGTTGATTGCACAAATATACAAATAGATTATTCAGATGATCCAACTCTAACTAAGGGTGAACGTATTAACGAAATGGATGAGTCTTTTTCTAGGGCATTAAATAAATATAAATTGTGTTATCAAGAAACTAAGAAAAAAGAAACTAATAATGCTAACGAAAATTCTGGTGGCGCTAACGAGGCAGCTGAAAGTTCAAATGGCAAGAATATAGGAGAGGCTGTTGCTAGTTCAGCTATGTCCGGGACCGAATTACCTGCTGCTGAAGATAGTGTTCAAGAAGAATCAAAAAATAATTTGACTTTGCAAACTACAAATATTAAAAATAGGAATTATCTGGGCAGCGTTTCAACTGCAAACGGAAAGCTTCCTGATGACATTCCTTCAGCAGATAATGACAGTGCGCTCGCAGCCCAAATACGACGTGCTGCTGAAAATGAAAGCGACCCTAAAAAAAGAAAGCTACTATGGGATGAATATAGGAAATATAAAGGATTAACCGAATAATAATAGAGAGAAATTATGTTTTTTAAGAAATTTGATATCAGTTTAATTGTGACTGTCTGTAGTCTCCAAGTGTTCCTATTTTCAGGATGTGCCACTAATAATACAAAGCTATCGACAGGTGTTGGCCCTTCATTATCTTCATCATATTCTGAACAAAAAGTAATTAATTCGATTCAACCTCATCCAAAGCTTGATGTAATCATCCCAGTTTTTGATCCGGGCCTACCTCAAGAGCAAGATTATGAAGATGAAAATATCTGGCCGGAGATACGAAGGGCGGAAGCTAACCGTTTTGCTTATAAACTCAAAGAAAAGCTAGATGAGACAGAACAATTTGGCTCAATCCGTGTTACACCAGATAGAACAGCTACTGGTGATTTATATATACTTGGCCAGATTAAAGAATCAAATGGTGAAGAGGTTGAAGTAGCCGTAGAGGTTATTGATATCAGTAACCGAAGATGGTTAGATGAATCTTTTGACCATGAGGTGTCTGATGCTTTTCATAAGAATTACAGGAATAAAGGGAAGGACTCTTATGACCCTCTGTTTGAGAAAATAGCAGCTAAAATTATTGAGGAACTAGATGATCATGAGTCTAAAGAATTAGAAGATCTCCATTATCTATCTGATATTCGGTTTGGAGCCAATTTTTCGGATAGTAAATTTATGCAATATATCGAATTGGAAGAGGATCAATTCAATCTTGTAAGTAAACCAAGTAACCAGGATCCGATGTTTCGGCGTGTGAAAGCTATTAGAGTTCGGGATCAGCTGTTTATTGATGGCTTACAAAACAACTATGCTTCTTTCTCCTCAAAAATGAATGATAGTTATCTGATGTGGCAGAGTCAAAGTCTGCTGGAAATTAAGGCAAAGCGTTCTGCAAATCGTAAAGCGCTAGCTCAGGCTGTTGGCGGTGCTGCACTTATAGGGCTTGGTGTTTTGGCAGCAGTTGCAGGCGCAGGTTCTAACTCAGCTGCCACCCAGACTGCCTCAACATTAGGATTACTTGCTGGTGGAGTGGGGGGCGCTATGTTAATTGGACAAAGTTTTAAAACAAGTGAGGAGGCAAATGTACACCGTGACACGCTAAATGAATTAGGAAAATCAGTTGATCTTGAATTTGCCCCAAAGGTTATTGCATTTAATAAAAAAAGTGTTGAGCTGACTGGTAATGCTAAGGAGCAATTCATGCAGTGGCGTATTTTCTTGCAAAAAATTTATTCTGAAGAAAAGACTCCTGATGTTCAATTATAGATATTAAAAATAACGTGCTTGAGAAAAAGTTAGGAGAGGCACGCCAGCGCAGATCTAAATTAATATTGCAAGTATTAATTGGCTTTTTTATCGTTATTGTTGCAAGCGCTCTTATACTACTAAGCCTGCCTTATTTTGAATCTACCACACCAAAAAATACAACTGCTTCAGTATCTAAAATAAAAAAAATATCTGAATCAGACCTATCAATAATTCGGGAGGAATTTAAAGAGCTATTTCAAAGATACAAATCTGAGTTGAAGCCCCGTCTTTATGCAGCTAATTTGAAAGATTGGAATCAGAAGACTTTACTTGAACTTAATGAGCAGGAAGAGTATATGATGCTCTATTTTAGTAATGGTGATTATTTTAATGCGCTAGCTGGCATTAAGTCACTAACGACTAAAGCAATAGAAGTTATTGATGAGGCAGATAAAATATTTAAAGATAATATAGAAAAAGCCACTTCATTTTTCTCAGATGATCTCTATTATGAGGCAAAGCTTTATATTGAAAAGGCTCTGGTAGTTGCCCCGCAATCTACAAAAGCCCAAGTGCTTCAGCAAAATATTGAAAAACTTCAGCAGATTCTTCCGTTTTTAAATAAGGCAAATGTTGCTCGCGCAGAAAATAATCTGTTAAATGAATCTAATTCTTTGGAGGAAATTCTAAAGATTAATTCTAAACGACCAGTAGAAGCTGAGCGTTTAGAATTAATAAAAAGAATGATTAGAAACAATAAATTTGATAATCATATCTCATTAGGATTTTCTGAAATAGAGAATCATGAAACGAAAAAAGCTAGGTATCACTACCAGAAAGCAGAAAAAATTTATCCAGAGCGCCCGGAACTAAAAGCTCTTCTGAAGCAGATATTAATAGAAGAAAAATCTTATAGAACAGAGCAAGCACTTAAGCAAGCAGAGCAGGCAACTCGCGAGGACAATTGGGTAGGAGCAATGGCTGAATTTGAAAAAGCCAAAAAAAATATGCCTAGTAATGAAGAGGCAATTAAAGGGATAAAGCTTGCTAAAGAAATTCTTAGGCTTCAGTCAGTTCTTGCTCAATATGAGAAATCCCCTTATCGCCTTACAGACAATGGCGTTCTTAAGGAAACAAAAAAAATTCTAGAGCATGCATCACATTTCTCAAAACAGAGCTCTAGACTTAGAAAAAAAATAAAACAACTTAATGAACTGATCTCGACATTTAATCAGCTGATTTCTGTCATAGTTACGTCTGATAATAAGACTGATATTCAAGTGCGCAGCATAGGTAAATTAGGGTTTATTTATAATAAAATCATAGAGTTAAAGCCAGGTTACTACACCTTCGAAGGAACTCGTAATGGTTTTAAATCTAAATTATTGCAAGTTTTAATTCCATATAATAAGCAGAGCTATTCTGTCAAAATAATTTGTGATGAGCCAATTTAATAATAAATTAGACAAGGCCCAAAATAAGCAGAAAAGAATATATATTCTTTCTGGTTTAGTGGTGACAAGCATTCTTTTACTTATAGTTGTGTTGATTATTCATTCTCGTGGAACAAGAATAGAAGTTATGCCATTGGAAGCAAGTGATCTGGCCACAATACGCGCAATAGATAATTTTAGTTTTAACATTGGAAATGTAGTTTACTCACTCTCTGGAAATCCCACTATTAATGTATCTTCGCCTGGGTTCAAAGATGCCACAGAAAATATTGGTTCGGCTTATTTAGGTAAAAATTTCTCACTTGAATTAGCTGAATTACCTGGGCATCTGGTTATAAGTATAGTGGGAGATAAGTACAATTTGTTAGAGACTGTTTGGAAGATCAACAGTCGTGATACGACGCGCTCTGCTATGCTCGATCTGGAGTTAGAGGCAGGAATCTATACAATTAATATTAGCAATCCTTTTTTTCTACCTAAAGATTTGACGGTTGAAATTAAACGACAGAAGAAGACAGAGTTACATGTTGATTTGCAACCGATTAATGGCAGGCTCAATATTCTCACTAGACCTACAGGCGCTAAAGTCTTCCTTAATGAGGAACTGATTGGAAAGACTCCTTTAGAAAGTAACCTGAATGGTGGTGTGCATTCTTTGCGAGTTACAGCTGACAACTATGTTGATTCAATCGATAAATTTGAGATTACCCATACTGTGCCAAATGTGAAACGTAATTACCAGCTTGCACGAATAAAGGCAAAAGTTATTCCTAAACTAACTCCAAAAGGTGGAAGGCTTATCGTAAATGGTAGTCTATCGAAGGGGCCGCTCTCCCTCAACACGAATGAGGAACATCAATTCATTTATATGAAACAAGGCTATTACCCGAGTACAAAAAAAATTCAACTTACATCAGGTAAGGCTAGGGAAATATTTTTTCAGCTAAAACCAGAATTTGGAAAAGTAATAATTACTTCTTCGCCTCCTGCAACGATCTGGATTAATAATAAAAATTATGGCAATAGTTCTGTAACCGTTACTCTTCCGGCGGTAACTCAGCAGATTCTCTTCAAAAAAAAGGGATATCGATCACTATTAAAAACTATAAACCCAACAGGGAAGTTCGTGCAAAAAGTATCAGTAAAGTTGCTAACTGAATATCAGGCGCGATTACAGGAATCGCCTAGAGAATTAACTAACAAGGAAGGTATCAAACTAAAATTATTTATAAATCCAGGGCATATGAAAATGGGTGCTCCGCGCTCCCAAAAAGGTCAGCGTGCAAATGAATTTCAGAAGAAGATTAGATTAACAAAATCCTTCTATGCTAGTATTTTTGAGATAACGAATGGCCAGTATGGGAAATTTAAGCCAAGTTTAAGAAAGTCTTTAGGATCAGATGATGTTCCTGTAACCTCGATTGATTGGAATGAGGCCGCATCTTTCTGTAATTGGCTTAGCCTGAATGAAGGTCTCCAGCCTTTCTATAAAATTGTTAATGAGAGAGTGAACGGATTTAATAGAAATACTGATGGTTATCGTTTGCTTAGTGAAGCAGAATGGGAATGGCTGTCACGCAAGGCAGGAAAAACAAAACAAACTATTTTTTCTTGGGGAGATGAAATGGTTATTCCTCCTAATGTTGCAAATGTTTCAGATGAAAGTGCTAAAGGCCAAATGAAATTTTATGTGCCTAATTATAATGATGGCTATGTAAGTGCTGCACCTGTGGGTAGCTTTAAGAAAGAGCTATCTGGTCTTTATGATATTGCCGGTAATGTTAGTGAGTGGGTGCATGATATTTATTCAATTATGCCGCCAATAGAAGATACAACTTCAGAAAATCCATTAGGGGCAGAAAATGGGCTGTCACATGTGGTAAAAGGAGCCAATTTCCGCTCTGGTTCAGTTACCGCACTTCGACCTTCATTTAGAGAAGGATTGACTACTGGGCGAGACGACGTAGGATTTAGAGTGGGTCGTTATCTTTATGGAGGAAAAAATGAGTAAGCTGAAAAGATTATTACATAAAAGAATTACCCAATTGGCGTTAGTATTGGTGTTTCTTTTTATTGCTGTGGCAACTGTGTATGCAGTCTTGCCTACTATTAGCCTAAATTCCCCTACATCTTTTCCTGTGGATATTTAATATGTCTGAAGTTATTAAAAGTTTCATGGTGCTGATTATTTCAGCTATTTTCGTTCATCTTGCATATATCGGTTATGTTCGTCCTGAAGCCGATCTGATACTTGAAGCAGCAAGACAAGCAGGCCAATCTGCACCCCGTGACCTTATAATTGTCATCAAAGATTATGAACAGGAACTCTGTATCATTTTGATGCTCTGGGGCAGTTTCCTTATTCTAAACAAGTGCCGCAATATTTTGCGAAGCAAATATCTTTACACAGTTGACATGGTCGAAGAAATAAAAGGAGGAAATTTTGATGCTGAAGAGGTTATTAAAAGGCTTGATACGGAGCTCTCTGCTGCACATAATTCAACACCTCTAATACAGACATTACGTACTACTTTGTGGCGTTATGCGGGAACTAAGAATGTACAGAATTTATCTGATGCGATAGAAAGCTGCGTGGAAGCACTTTCTATTCGCCAAGATGCTGAGAATTCGATGATTCGTTATCTGATCTGGGCCGTACCATCTATCGGTTTTATTGGAACAGTACGCGGCATTGGGGAAGCGCTTTCTCTAGCAGACAAGGCGCTTGCAGGCGATATTGCTGGCATGACAAATAGTCTTGGTGTGGCTTTCAATTCAACACTCGTGGCTTTGTTAATTAGCATATTCCTCATGTTTATTTTCCATCAACTGCAACGCCTTCAGGATGGACAGCTCGTGGATATCCAATCCTATTGTGATCAGTATTTACTTGCTCGTATTAAATAAATAATTAATCTGTGAAAAGGCGGCGTCGATCAGAAGGGTTTAATCTCGCATTCCTTGACATAATGTCATGTGGACTTGGTGCGATGGTGTTGGTATTTATCCTAGTCAAATATGACGTGAGTGATTCTAATGCTGAGGCTAACAATTTAACTGTTGAGATTCAGTTGCTTGAATCGCAGAAGGTAGAATTGCAGCAGACACTTGTTCAACTTCTCAATACATCTCAGTCTGAGACTGAAAAAATAAGAAAACTTAAAGAAAAACTTGCACAAATTAAACAAAGGCTTTCAAAAAAAGAGTCTAATCTTAACAATAAAAGAGGGGAGTTAGCTGCTCTGAAGAATAGCATTGCTACAAGACCAATAGCGAACAAAGATGACCTTATAGAAGATGACCGGGGCGGTGAAGAGGATTATTTGATAGGCCTAAAAGTTGAAGGTCGCCGGATTGCAGTATTGATCGATAGTAGTGCTTCAATGACCGACGAGAAATTATTAAATATAGTTAGGAGAAAGAATAGTTCTATTCAAAATAAAAAACAGGGACCTAAGTGGCTTCGAACTAAAAAAATAGTTCGTTGGCTTCTTGCACGGACCCCTAAAGTGAGTCAGTTAAGCGTACTTGCTTTTAATAATTCCATACATTCTCTAGGTAAAGCTGAATGGGTTAGCGTTAATACTGATAGCATCCTTAATGGTTTTTATGAAAAATTAGATTCCATTGTCCCGGCTGGTGCAACTAATCTTCATAAAGGATTGCAAGCTGTATCGAGACTTAACGCTACTGACATTTATATTATTACAGATGGGTTACCTACTACTGGCGAATCAAATTATTCCCATTTAAATCCTTTTTCTGGGTGCAGTTCACTACTTGGAAGCTCTAAATCAATTTCAGGTGAATGTCGGGTAAAGTTATTTAGGCAGACTGTTAAAGACGCTAGCCTTACTGGGGTCAAAGTCAATGTTATTTTGTTGCCTATTGAAGGTGATCCAAGCGCTGTAAATGAGTACTGGAGCTGGGCAGCTAGTACAGGTGGTCTGGTTATTAGTCCTGCTGTGAATTGGCCATGAAAATAAAGAAAAAAGATTTTGATATATTTAACCTATCATTCCTAGATATTATAACTTGTGGGTTCGGCGCTATAGTTCTTCTGGTACTGATTTCTCATACTGATAGAGACGATCCTAAGTTAAATGTTGATCAAGTTGAGGATCAGTTGAGCCAGGTCTTGTCGCTCAAAACCCAGATAAGTAGTTTAGCGAAAAAAATTGACCAGAGAAAAAAACTGAATAAAATTAAGCTAGAAGATAGTAGAAATTTAGGTAGGAAAACGCAAGCTTCTTTAGAAAATCTGCGTACAAGAGAGAATGAAGAAAAAGAGCTGACTGGGGATTTGGATGGACTCTCTCTGGTTCAATCTACTCTAAAAAAAGTATCAATTTCACCCTCTACTAGCAATACTCCTCGTGATGAAGAAGTGGGTGGCATCCCAGTAGATAGTGATTATGTAATTTTTGTAGTTGATACATCTGGCAGCATGAGGGCTATTTGGGATCGTGTTACACAGCAAATAATTAATATCTTAACTATTCACCCTCAAGTAAAAGGATTCCAGATTTTGGATGACCAGGGTAAAGCTATTCTTGCGGGTTATAGCGGGAAATGGATTCCCGATGTTCCATTTCGACGTAAAAGTGTGATGAAGTTATTTAAAGGATGGCAGAGTGCATCTAATAGTAGCCCTGTAGAGGGCGTATTGACAGCCTTGAGGAAATATAAAAAGAGAGGCCATACAATCGCTATTTACGTCTTTGGTGATGATTATACCGGTGGCTCTTATGATAGCGTCATTGCCGATATTACAAAGAAGAATAGGGTTCAAAAGGATGGAAAGCGCTTAGCCAAGATTCACGCTGTTGGTTTTCCTTCTCAATATACAACAGATAGATTTGCTATTTTAATGCGGGAACTTACTAAGCAGAATGATGGAACCTTTATTGCATTACCTATTAGGTAAATAATATTTTTGTTAAATTACATTTTGAATGTATTTCTTAAGATGCGGGCGGATTAACTAATTATCACTGATTTTATTAGCAGTGTTTCAATAGTTGAATTTAAGAAATAATAGCTCTCAGATAATATTGGCGTAATAAACATTAGGGCTAATCCAGCTCTAAGTGCACTCATATGACGAACTGTCTCTCTTGGTGCAAGTAAATATTGAAATAATATCGGAGAAAATAGCCAGCCAGAAAAAATAATCATTGGTATAAAAATTAATAAGGGTGGTTTGTCAACAAGATATAGTGAGATCCATAGCGTTAACGTAATTGCGAGTATGGCTGCAATTACACCTACCCAAAATAGTCCTATGACAATACGATTAGGATAGACGTTAGCTGGCATATATAAATTAATGTTAAATAGTCTACTAAACCCTAGAATTAGTCCTGCGGGCAGATAGGGCAATAGATGCAACAAGATTGGTTGTACAATTTCAGTATGTTGCTTTCCACATAGGATTGAAAAAGGAGATTCTTTCTCCCCAAATAGTTGCATGCAATTTTCAAGTGTTTCCTGATTTGGGGCTATCGGGCTAATAATTAAATATACAAAACCTCCATAAAGAAAAATTACAGCAATAATTGTAGTTATCCAATATAGAATTTTTGCAAAGGCCATTATGTTCTTGTAAGTTAATTAGAGGTATATTTGGTAGTAATTTAATGTATTTAGTATGCTTAATAGAACTAGTTATTTTTCCCTTGAAGAGCGGCGACTGATAATATTTCTCCGTATTTATTTTCAGCTATCGTTAATATTTTATAATATAAATTAGGATAAATTTAATTTAAATAGATTTTGATATATTTCTCGGCCTATGGGGATAAAATTTAACGGTTTAGGCCAAATAAAATTATTTTATTTAAAATTTTCAGATTAAATTACGTTAATTCTCTAGTAAAAAGGCCACCTAATGAAGGTTGATGAAGAAGGTTATTTGTCTGATGTGCAATTTATTTCCTCGCCAAATTGTGATAATCGTCCACCAGGAAGTGAAATCAGCTTATTAGTAATACATAACATCAGTATGCCGCCAGATGTATTTGAAGGAGACGGTGTGATCGATCTGTTTACTAACCAATCAAATCCAAGTGCTAGCTATTATGAAATCATTCGTGACTTAAGAGTATCTGCTCATTTTTTTGTACGTCGAAGTGGTGAAATTATCCAGTTTGTTCCCTGTGGTAAGCGTGCCTGGCATGCTGGTAAGTCTTACTGGAGAGAGAAGGAATGTTGTAATGATTTTTCTTTAGGCGTGGAGATGGAGGGTAGTGATACGACCCCCTTTACTGATAGCCAATATACAGCTTTAGTTGCTCTTACAATAGAGTTAAATAAGGCTTATCCAATTGCAGATATCATCGGCCATTCAGATATCGCACCGAAACGGAAAACAGATCCCGGGCCATATTTTGATTGGCATCATTACCAGGAGGCCTTGCATCTAGCTAAATTGAGGGTAGGGGATAGCAGTTTCTAAGAAAGTGAAATTATTACCTACCTAGGACTAATTTTTTTAAGAAGAATTAGTCTAAATATCAGTAAAATGAGAACATTTATTCTACACCCTGATCAACTAAGTACTCTTCATAACTACCTTTAAAATCAGTGATCCCATCCGGCCTCATATCAATAATACGAGTTGCTAATGAAGATACGAACTCTCTATCATGAGAAACAAAGATTAACGTTCCTGTGTATTTTTCTAACGCTGAATTAAGTGATTCAATAGATTCCATATCGAGGTGGTTGGTTGGTTCATCCATAAGTAATACATTTGATTTTTGTAACATAATTTTCCCAAATAGCATACGCCCCTGTTCACCACCTGAGATTACTTTGACTGATTTGTCTACCTCATCACCTGAGAATAACAGTCTGCCTAATACGCTACGTACGGCCTGGTCATCATCGGTTATTTGCCTCCATTGAGTCATCCACTCAGTAAGAGAGGCATTTACTTCAAAGTCTTTAGCATGGTCCTGGGTAAAATGGCTATGGCGTGCTTTTTCTGCCCACTTGATCTCTCCCGCATCTGGCTTAAGTTCATTGGATAAAGACCTTAATAGTGTAGTTTTACCAATACCATTTGGCCCTATAATTGCAATCTTCTCACCTGCCTCAATATTAATGCTAAATTTTTTGAATAGTGGTTTCTCCATGCCAGAAAAATGTTTACTAATGCTTTGTACGGATACTGCTAATCGATATAGTTTATCTTTATCTTCCACTTCAAAGCGAATATATGGGTACTGACGGCTGGATAGTTTTACATCTTCTAATTTTATTTTTTCTATTTGCTTGGCGCGGCTTGTTGCTTGCCTTGCCTTTGAAGCATTAGCTGAAAAACGACTTACAAATGATTGTAATTCAGCAATCTGAGACTTCTTTTTTGCATTGTTTGAGAGCATGCGCTCTCTAACCTGGGTAGAGGCAGTCATATAGGCATCATAGTTGCCCGGATAAACGCGAATTTCGCCATAATCTAGATCGGCCATATGTGTGCATACACTATTAAGGAAATGTCGGTCATGTGAAATTATTACAATGGTACTTTTACTTGCATTGATTACGTCTTCCAGCCAGCGAATAGTATTAATATCAAGATTGTTTGTCGGTTCATCTAATAACAAGATTTCTGGATTAGAGAATAAAGCTTGAGCAAGTAGCACTCTTAATTTTAGCCCAGGAGCAACTTCACTCATTAATCCCTGATGCTGAGATAGTGGAATACCAACACCTAGCAATAATTCTCCGGCCCGAGCCTCTGCTGAATACCCATCAAGTTCACCAAAACGAGTTTCAAGCTCAGCAGCATGCATATAATCTGATTCATCAGCTTCCGGATTTGCGTAGATTGCATCACGCTCTTCCTTTACGCGCCAAAGTTCATCATGACCCATCATCACGGTATCTAGCACCACATGGCCTTCAAAACCGAATTGGTCTTGACGTAATTTTCCCACGCGAGAGTTTATATCAACGCTAACATTCCCTGAGGTTTGATCAAGATCACCCCCAAGAATTTTCATAAAAGTTGATTTCCCACAGCCGTTTGCACCAATTAGGCCATAGCGATTACCGTCTCCAAATTTGACTGAAACATTTTCAAATAATGGCTTTGCACCAAATTGCATGGTGATATTGGCAGTATTAATCAAAATTTTTCCTTACCTTTCAGAAATCATACGTAAAAAAGCTGCCATTTTATATGGTTTTATGTCTAATTCCGAGACTCTCTTAATATAATTAAATTATTAGACCTAATTGTAGTGATATTTTAGTGAGAAATGAGGCATTATTTTTTGTAATTATGTGCTGCTTCTTTTCTATATGGTATGTACCTATTCTAGATTTTATTATTAAGACCTTAATGGACTCAAATAAACATGACTGCTGATAAAGGCATAAATCATGTATCATGATGGCTTCAAAATTATGTCTTATGATCTATGAAATCTATTTTTCTGGAATTTGAGCAACCTATTGCTGACCTTGAAGCAAAGATCGAAGAATTACATTCTGTTCAGAATGGTTCTGATGTGGACATTTCAACTGAAATTGAGCGTCTTGAGAAGAAAAGTAGAACACTTCTCAAAGACATATATGAAAAACTCACTCCATGGCAAATATCACAAGTTGGGCGACATCCACAGCGCCCTTATACATTGGATTATATAGAGCATCTATTTACTAATTTTGAAGAATTGCATGGCGATCGGAGCTTCGCGGATGATCCTGCTATTATTGGTGGGTTGGCTCGTTTTAATGGGCAGACGGTTATGGTGATTGGTCACCAGAAGGGGCGTGATACCAAAGAAAAAATTTATCGTAATTTTGGGATGCCTAAACCGGAAGGTTATCGTAAGGCTTTACGTTTTATGCATCTAGCAGAAAAATTTTCTATTCCATTGCTAACGTTTATTGATACCCCCGGTGCATATCCAGGTATTGGAGCAGAGGAGCGAGGGCAATCTGAAGCAATCGGCCGAAACCTTTTTGTATTATCGGAACTGAAAGTGCCTGTGATTTGTACTATTATTGGTGAAGGAGGCTCAGGTGGGGCTCTTGCTGTAGCAGTAGGCGATGTAGTTAATATGTTGCAATATTCAACATATTCTGTGATTTCTCCTGAGGGCTGTGCTTCCATACTATGGAAAAGCGCAGATAAAGCTGAAGAAGCTGCTAAAATTATGGGAATTACTGCTTCAAGACTAAAAACCATGGGGCTAATTGATCAGATTATTGATGAGCCACTCGGTGGTGCTCACCGAGATTATTCTTCAACCATGGAATTGGTAAGGAATTCATTACAGGGCTCGCTTGAGCAATTACAAAGTATTGCCTCTACAGAATTACTAGAGAAGCGGTCTAGGCGGCTAATGGAATATGGCAAATTCAAGGGATCTCCAACTAAATAACGTTTCTAGTCGTGTTGAAAATGTATTACACGAGCAGATTCAGAAAGATGATCATTTGGTTTTAGGGTTAAGTGGCGGGCTGGACTCAGTCGTTTTACTAAGTATTCTTGTTCCCCTTTCTTTTAAATTAAAATTTAAACTTACAGCCTTCCACGTTAATCATGGCATTAGTCCTAACTCGAATAAATGGGAAAAATTTTGTTTTGATTTATGCAGTAGAAATAACATCCCGATTGAGGCTGCCAAATTAAAGATAAAAAAATTATCGGGTACAAGCTTAGAAGCTAACGCTCGCGACGCACGTTATCAAGAGTTTAAAAATATCAAAGCAGACTATGTAGTATTAGCGCAACATCTCGATGATCAGGCCGAAACTTTGCTGTTACAGATGCTAAGGGGCGCAGGCGCTAAAGGACTGGGTGCAATGCCTGTAGTTAGAAATCAAGTATTAAAAATTGGTGAGCAGGATTTTGGTTTGGGGCCACAGATTCTCAGGCCGTTACTTGAAGTATCTCGTGATGAGATTGAGGATTATGCTCAAAATTATAAATTGAGTTGGATTATAGATGAGAGTAATAACAACCTATCTTTTGATAGGAATTACTTGCGGCATAAAATTTTCCCTTTATTAGAAATAAAGTTTCCTTCTTATCGCAACATTTTTCTACGCACTAGTCGGCATATGGCAGAAACAAGTTATCTGTTGGATGACCTTGCAAAGCTTGATAGTGAAGATTGTCTTGTTTTGGATCAGATCCAAATTAAAAAATTGCGAAAATTAAGTTTTCCACGTGCTAAAAATCTGTTGCGATATGACCTTTGCCAGCGTGGTGCCTCTCTTCCTAGTGCGGCTAAGCTAGAGGATATGCTGCGGCAATTACTCTCTTCTCGTTTAGATACTAAATTACATATTACGTTTGGAGACACTGAAGTCCGTTGCTTTAAGGGAAGTGTTTATGTGGGAAAAATAAGTACACCTCCAAATAAGGAAAGGAAATTCATATGGAAAGGTGAAAAAAAATTAGAAATTACTGATAAAGGTGATGCAGTTAGATTTATACGTGAGAAAGGGAAAGGAATTAATCTACAAAAGTTAAAAAAAGAACCAATTTTTATCCGCTCTCGATTAGGAGGAGAGCGCATGCGTCCAGACTGTAATCGACCCCGTCGTAGTCTTAAAAACTTGCTTCAGGAGGCATCACTTCCTTGGTGGGAGAGAGAGTCACTGCCCTTACTTTTTAGTGGTGAGAATCTTGTATGGGTACCAGGTGTTGGTGTTGATTGTGCCTTTCAAGCTGGGGCTTCTGATTCGGGTTTAATAGTAAGTTGGCACCCAAATTCTGATTAATTATTTTTATAATGGCCAAATCAAAATCAATTTATTCTTGTACTGAGTGTGGCGGTAAAACTCTTAAGTGGCAGGGCCAATGCCCACATTGCCATTTATGGAATACTCTTGTTGAGACTGTAGCAGAAAAGAATTCTACACGTTTCTCTCATGCTAATGCAGTTAGTAATGTTCAAAATCTTGAGAAAGTAAAAGTAGGAGAAGAGCCAAGATATTCAACTGGAATAATAGAGTTTGATCGAGTATTAGGGGGTGGTTTAATTGATGGGGGCGTAATTTTATTAGGTGGTGACCCTGGAATAGGGAAGTCTACTTTATTATTGCAAGCACTTAGTTATTTGTCTGATTCTCGGCTTGTGCTGTATGTGAGCGGAGAAGAGTCAGCTAGCCAAATTGCATTACGTGCTAAGCGACTATCACTTGTTACAAAAAATGTACACTTGTTGACAGAGATACAACTCGAAAAAATTCAGGAGGTTTTGGCTAAAAACAGGCCTGATGTGGCGGTAATCGATTCTATTCAGACAATTTATTCTGATTTATTGCAGTCTGCTCCCGGGTCTGTTGCCCAGGTACGTGAGTGTGCTTCTCAGTTAACGAGAATGGCTAAGGCGACTGGAACCTGTATTATTTTAATAGGGCATGTTACTAAGGAAGGTACGCTTGCTGGGCCACGTGTTCTTGAACATATGGTAGATACTGTACTTTACTTTGAAGGTGATGCCCAATCTAGCTTTCGCTTGATTCGTGCTTTTAAAAATAGGTTTGGTGCTATAAATGAATTAGGTGTTTTTGCAATGACGGAGAAGGGACTTCGCGAAGTAAGCAATCCGTCAGCAATATTTCTTGCCCGCCATGAAGAGGAAATTCCGGGATCCTGTGTGATGGTGACCCAAGAGGGGACTCGTCCGTTATTAGTTGAAATTCAGGCATTAATTGATAAGTCACACGCATTAAGTCCTAAACGTTTAAGTGTAGGGTTGGAGCAGAATAGACTTGCAATGCTGCTGGCAGTATTACACCGTCATGTTGGGATTCCATGCTTTGATCAGGATGTGTTTGTTAATGCTGTGGGGGGAGTAAAAATTACTGAACCAGGTGCAGATTTAGCGGTGCTGCTTGCTATGGTTTCTTCACTGAAAAATAGACCATTACCCAAAAAAACAATTGTATTTGGTGAAGTGGGATTAGCAGGGGAAGTTCGCCCTGTACAGCGGGGTCAGGAAAGACTAAAAGAAGCGGCCAAACTAGGATTCACCCAAGCCATTATTCCTAAAGCCAATAAACCCAAGCATCCGGTTCCCGGTATTGAAATCATTCTAGTAGAGCGCTTAAAAGATGCAGTTACGAGTATATTAAAAACAACATCTTAATCAGATAATAATCAATTTCTGCGGGAATTCGTATGGGGTGTCAGAGTCAATATTGGATATTTGGAATTTTATCAGCAGGCATGGTATTAATTCCAATATTCATACCGCCTATTTCCCAGTCAGTTGATTATCATCAATTTGCAGATCAGCGGATTTATTTTGGCATGCCAAATTTTTTTAATGTTGTTTCTAATATATTCATTTTCTTTCCTGGGTTAATTGGTCTTATATGGTTACTGCGGCCACGAGAATTTCTTTTACATATAACTTTTATTAAGTTCTCAGAACGATGGCCTTATTTTATTTTATTTCTAAGCGTGATTATGGCAAGCCTTGCCTCAATTTACTATCATTTGGCCCCAGATAATGCTCGGTTAGTTTGGGATAGGATTCCAATTGCGATTGGAATCGTGGCGTTACTTTCTACTGTATTGATTGAGCGTATTAATACAAATATTGGTTTTATCTCCTTACCTTTTCTGATTTTATCCGGAGTGGGAAGTGTCATTTATTGGGATTGGAGCGAACAGTCTGGCTTGGGTAATCTAAATTATTATATTGTTGTACAGATTTATTCTATTCTGGCGATTATCTTTCTTTCAAAATATTATTTCTCAAGATACACAGGAGGAGCAGGTATCTATGTGGTAATAATTCTTTATGCCTTTGCTAAACTTGCAGAAACTTTAGATCATGAAATTTATAGTTTAGGGAAAATAATAAGCGGACATTCAGTTAAACATTTACTTGTAGGGCTGGCAGTCTTTCAGATCGTACGTATTTTACAAAATCGCAGGCCATTATAAAAAATAAATTTTCTGCATAAAATTTAAGAGGATATTCAATTGCATCTTTCAGAAGCGTATAAGTTAATAGGCGGCGAAATTGCCTTACGTCGTCTTGTAGACTGTTTTTATGATCTTATGGATGAAGATCCAGATTATTTTGGTATACGAAAATTACACCCAGAAGATCTAAATAATTCACGCGACAAACTATTTATGTTTCTGTCTGGCTGGACTGGTGGTCCATCTTTATATATTGAGAAATATGGAGAGCCACGATTACGTTCCCGGCATTTGCCATTCTCTATTGGGATAGCTGAGCGTGATCAGTGGTTATCTTGTATGAATAGAGCGATGGAGGAAATTGGATTAGAAATGCAGTTACGGAAAAGTCTGACGCTAGCATTTGAGCAGACGGCTGATTTTATGCGCAATCAGCCTGAGTAGATGGCTAGGTAGTTATAACTGCTACATTTCTATAGTGTGTGGTGTAGGGTTATTTTATTTTTACATTGGCATTGGAGTTTCCATTTCTATCTGAGTTTATTCTGTTAGCACTACTAAATGAACGAGTTCGGTTTCTACTGCGACCCTCATTAGTGCCACTGTCATTAAATCTTTTTCTATTGCTACCTGCTGTTGATGAGTTGCTATATTTATTGTATTGGTTTCCATTAGGATTGCTGATGTTTCTATTGCCACTATTATTCGTCCATGAATTAGGATGGCTATTGTAATTATTTGTTTTTGCACTATTAAAATTTCTACTGTTACCATTATTTTCCAACGAAGTACTACGATTAATCAGTCGATTTCCATTTACATCATTAGGATTCCTACTGTCGGTATTATTCGATGGTGAATAGGTCCGTTCATTAGAACGATTTCTGTTGGAGCTACTAAAACTCCTTCCGTTGCTATTATCTGACCACGATGCACTACGGTTACGCTTACGAGCAATTGTGGGGGTAGTTCTTGATGTTCTGTTGCTAACAGGTCGTGGCTTATTCCTTGGCTCTAGGCCAGGAATAACATGAGAAGTTATTCGGTGTCCCGTGAACCGTTCAATCTTTTTTAGATGGGGCCCGTCTTTACTAGTAGAAGCAAATGAAACGGCTATTCCAGACGCCCCTGCTCGGCCAGTACGCCCAATACGATGAACATAGTCTTCAGCAAATTTTGGAAGATCAAAATTTACCACATGAGTAATTCCAGCGACGTCAATGCCTCTAGCTGCCACGTCCGTAGCAACTAGTATTCGTAGCCTCCCATTCCGAAGTTTAGTAAGAGTGCGATTTCTCTCTCTTTGATTCATATCACCATGTAATGCAGAAGCCACATGACCTTGAGCAGAGAGATTGTCCGCGAGTGTATCAGCATCTCTTTTAGTTGCAGTAAATACAATGGCCTGCTTCAAATCAGCGTCACTTAATAAATATTCTAGGAGTTTCTTTTTGTGCGACATATCATCTACATAATGCAGTCTTTGCTCAATGTTATCCATTTTTGTTTGTTGCGCTGCAATTTTGATTCTCTTTGGGGATTTTAATAGACGGTTCGCAACTCTTGTTATGGAACTATCTAGAGTAGCAGAGAACAATAAGGTTTGATGGCTGTTTGGTATGGCTCTAGCAATTTTTTCAACATCATCAATAAAGCCCATGTCAAGCATACGATCTGCTTCATCTAAAACTAACATTTCTAATCGAGAAAAATCTATTCGCCCTCGCTGGATATGATCAATCAACCGACCCGGTGTGGCCACAAGGATATCTACTGGCTGAGACAATAGCTTGTTTTGTAGCGGATAAGGCATACCACCAAGGATGCTAACAACTTTAATGCGGTTTATATATTTCCCATATTTGCTGGCAGCTTCTGATACCTGAAGCGCAAGCTCACGTGTTGGTGTTAACACTAGTATGCGGGGGCCACGGCAATTAATTTTGGAAGGAGTGGCGAGGCGATGGAGTGAAGGCAACATAAATGCAGCAGTTTTTCCAGTCCCAGTCTGTGCCGAAGCCATTATATCGTGACCAGCTAGAAGCTCTGGAATAGCTTGTTCTTGAATTGGTGTTGGCGTGGTATAGCCTGAATCAACAATAGCTCTATTTATATCAGGGTGTAGATTAAGATTTTCAAATGACACTATGGCTTCCTAAAATAAGAATTAATACACAAGCATTAAGAATTAATACACAAGCAAGGAGTGTTTGCCAAGATTTTGTGCGCATACGTATTGCTAGCATATATATAACATCGCTGCTAACCATGGTAGGGCATGCACAATTTCCGAGGAGTACTTGAAAATCGAGGAGAGGTAAGGAACGATGACTACGAAAAAAGAGAATAATTATTTTTTTTCGATGTGCGGATTATACATGAATCATAGTAATGGATGTGTTTAATTGAGAGGAGGTGTTGAGTTAGCCTTCTTATCGGAGAACTGCTATAATGCTCGGTTTTACTCTTTACGCGTAGAGATATTAAATATGATTCGATCAATTCGTAACATAGCCATTATTGCTCATGTTGATCATGGAAAAACTACTTTGGTGGACAAGTTACTCCATCAGGCTGGATCTTTTGCCGCACATCAAAATATTGCAGAACGGGTAATGGACTCTAATGATATAGAGCGAGAGCGAGGCATTACTATTCTATCCAAAAATTGTGCAGTGGACTACGAAGGAGTTCATATTAATATTGTGGATACACCGGGGCACGCAGATTTTGGCGGCGAGGTAGAGCGTGTGCTGTCAATGGTTGATGGTGTTTTATTGTTGGTTGATGCAGTTGAAGGCCCAATGCCACAAACTCGTTTTGTTACAAAGAAAGCTCTAGAGCTAGGTTTGAACCCGATTGTTGTAATCAATAAGATTGACCGAGATGGTGCGCGTCCAGATAAGGTGGTGAACTTTACATTTGATTTGTTTGATAAGCTAGGCGCTACTGAAGATCAGCTTGATTTCCCAGTGATATATGCCTCGGCATTAGATGGTTATGCTATGTTAGAACTGGATCAACCAAAAACCGATATGCGTGCATTATTCGATATTGTACTTAAGCACGTTCCTGCTCCTGTCGGTAATGCAGATGAGCCTCTTCAGTTACAAATTAGTGCGTTAGATTATTCAAGTTTTGTTGGCCGTATTGGAATAGGTCGCGTTACTCGAGGAGCTCTAAAACCAAAGCAGGAAGTAATGATATTGGCAGGAGACAGTACCCCGAAGAAGGCTAGAGTAAATCAGGTGCTGGGGTTTTGTGGTATAGAGCGGGTGCAGCTAGATGAGGCTACAGTAGGGGATATAGTACTAGTTAATGGCATTGAAGATCTTTGTATTGGCGCTACTTTGGCTGACATTAATCAGCCTGAAGCAATGCCGATGCGAATGGTTGATGAACCTACATTAACTATGAATTTTCAGGTGAACACATCACCTTTTGCTGGAAAAGAGGGTAAATTTGTCACCAGCAGACAGGTACGAGAAAGGCTGGAAAAAGAGTTACTTACTAATGTAGCCATGAGATTTGAAGATACAGATGAAACTGATGTCTTTTTAGTTTCTGGTCGTGGAGAATTACATCTCACAATTTTGCTTGAAAGTATGCGGCGTGAGGGATATGAACTTGCAGTATCTCGTCCACATGTTGTATTTCGTGAAATTAATGGAGTGAAGTGTGAGCCATTTGAGATGCTTACGATAGATGTAGATGAAGCCAACCAAGGTGTGGCTATGGAGGCGCTTGGTGTGCGCCGTGGTGATCTACTTGATATGGTTCCAGATGGACGTGGGCGCGTAAGGCTTGATTATCGAATACCTGCACGTGGCTTAATTGGTTTTCAGTCTGATTTCATGACCATGACGAGGGGTACAGGTATTATGAGTCATGTATTTGATGAATATGCTCCAGCACGACCGGATATTCCCGCACGTAGAAATGGCGTATTAATTTCTGGTGAGCAAGGGGATGCAGTGGCTTTTGCATTGTGGAAGCTACAGGATAGGGGGCGGATGTTTGTTATTCCTGGTGATGCTCTGTATAAAGGCATGGTAATAGGTGTTCATAGTCGTGATAATGATCTGGTAGTGAACCCTATTAAGGGAAAACAGCTAACTAACATACGCGCCTCTGGAACTGATGAGGCGGTTACTTTGACCCCGCCAATACAGCTAACATTAGAATCTGCAATTGAATTTATTTCTGATGAGGAGCTCGTTGAAATTACTCCTAAGAATATACGAATAAGGAAGCGTTTTTTATCGGAGCATGATCGAAAGAGAGCATCTCGCGCCTCGTAATTTAGATATGCTGTAATTTATTATTTGTATTTTTTTCAGCAGTATAATTCTGATCTTTCAAAATTTATTGGTCTTGTAAATTAACCAACTATTATCTGAATTAATTAGAACAGATAATAAACTCATTTAATGAACGAAAAAATCCTTTGGTATATTGCTGATCCTATGTGTTCTTGGTGCTGGGGATTTGCGCCTACAATTAATGAAATTAGACTTAATTACAGTGAAAAATTAAAAATTAAGTTGGTTATGGGTGGATTGCGATCTGGGAAGTTAGCAATGGCATCTGAACAGCGGGCAGAGATTTTGAATCATTGGAAAGCTGTAAATGAGAGGACTGGTCAACCATTCTCTTTTGAGGGAGCGATGCCGGAAGGATTCATATACGATACTGAGCCATCATGTCGAGGGGTGGTGGCTATGTCTTTAATAAACTCAAGTTTGGTGTTTCCATTGTTAGAATCAATACAGTTTGGTTTTTATGTAGAACAGGAAGACGTGACTAACCCTATAATATTGGCGCAGTTGGCTGGTAAAATAGGTGTTGATATGGACTCATATTTACAGGTATTTGAGTCTGACGAGGCCAAAAATAAAGTTTCTATTCATTTTGACAGGGTGCGCCAATGGGGCGTAAATAGTTTTCCTACCGTAGCAGTACAGAATGCAGCAGGTTACAGTGTACTTAATAGAGGATATTGCCTGCAGGATGAATTGTTTCAGAAAATTGATGAGTGGCTAAGCACGTAAAGTCTTAGCTTTCCCCTGCCAGAGCAAACCCTAGTCACCACCCAAATTGTTCTAGGTATTGTTGAAACGTATCGCCTTTTATAATCCAGGAAATGAGTAAGGTGGTGCAATATAATAAAAGAATAGTACTAATGGCTCCCAGTGGGCTTAACGTTGAATATTTTTTCCATATTTCAATCATGCCAAGATCACTTTTCTTATAAAACTCTAATTTAGCTAGGACTTGATTTCTAGCTTTGTGTAGTATCTTAGAAACTCCTTCTTGATATGCAGAATCAATTAGATTTATTTTATTGTCACTCGAATTAATAGCTGTTTCGTTTGCTATGGTCGCCTCATCAAGCTGTTTGTAAAACTCCCTCATTCTTAATAGATACTGACTATCAGAGAAAACATCATTAATTGTTTTTTCAACGGCAGATGTATCTTCTATACTTAAAGAGGTATCAGGATTATTCAAAATCAATGTTATTTCACTGATAAATTTATGTTCTTTTTCAGCTATAAGATCAAACCATAATGATTCTATAATCTGAGGAGATGGGGTATTGAATTCCGGGTCATCTGAGTCTAAATCATTATAAAATTTAGAGAGTTTTAGCTTAATTTCTTTTTCACATTTCTCGTTAATAGCTTCAAGCCGAGTGTTAAGTATATTAATGCTCATAATTCAAGGTGCAATAAGGTGATCTGGTGAGATTCAATTATCTAGTTCTTACATCTTACATTGGGATGGCAGAAAAGACATCATGATCTTCTATGGCCACAATGGTACGTCTCAGGAGCTCACGATTATGTTCTAGATTCATCATTCCACCAACGGCTAGAGTTACGATCATTGCTTCAAATGGATAGATAAGGTGAGCACGATATCGTTGCTGCATATCTATAACCTCAGAAGAGGGAACCCCGTTATTTATTAATTCATTCTTATAGAGAGTTAAGAGGTTGCCCTCATGTAAGCGTCTAATTTCAGGTTTAACAGCCATAGATAAAAAATAAGAAATGTCACTGATTCCTTCACCAATACGGATAAGCTGCCAGTCAAGAAGGCCGGGTTTAGATTTATTCCAAAATAAATTTCCAGGATGGCAGTCATGATGAATTAGTGTTTTAGGCGAACCAGAAAGGAAGCGCATTACTTTGCGACGGTTTCGTGCATAGCGAATAGCCGGAGAATGTAGTGTAGAAGGGATAAGTTCTCCGGCTAAATTTAATCCTCTTTTCATTAACGGAACTGATAATGCCGTGCCTAAGTGATCTTCTAATTGGCGTACCGGCCCTGCTAGCCAGTGATAAGTTTGATTGCTGTGTACCTTATTCCAGAAATGAGCATGAAGCTTGGCAAGCTGTTTGATAACATCACTTGCTTCAATATCTGTTAATGCATCACTTGGCATGCCTGGAGATGCCCCAGACTCTGCTATATCAGAAAGAACCAGCGTTGCGCCAGCTCCAAACTTACTTTGTGCTGCTATAAAATCTGGCACATTGATTGGAATAGTCGAAGCTAATTCATTATAAAAACGTACTTCAGTATGAAGAAGCCTAGGTAGGGCTGTAATTAGCCGGGCTCTCCAAGCTAATGATGGCAGTTTAATGAACCATCTTTGAGGAAGAATCTCCGGCTTGTCTAGCTCAACTAGGACACGAATTCTTGTTGTGGTTCCGACATCTACAGAAACAGTTGATATATTTAGAACTGTAATGCCAGGATAATTTAAGTTAACAACACGCTGGGCCCAATCGATCGTTAAATTTTTTGGGTGGCGTGCAAAGATATTATGCTTCATTCCTGCCAGTATATTGTTCTATCATTATTAGCGTCTAGCTATATTAACTTTAAATACCAGAATTAACTGAACGCGCTCTATATATTTTAAATATGATAATATTTTTAGAGAAGAGCTAAATATCTATCTTGTTGAATGTAATCAATATTTTTATTATGGTAAATATATGAACACAATGATTGAGGCATTATCAAGAGCATTCTGTGATTTATTCCAGTTTCGAATCTTATGGATTGTTTTATGGCCAATTGTAATAGCAGCTCTTATCTGGTTCACTTTAGGTGTAGTCTTCTGGGAAGTCTTTTCAGATTGGATCGCAAGCGGCCTTACATTGGTTGGCATTAAAACCTGGCTTGAAGGAATTGAACCACAATGGATAGCAAATTCAATACAAGCTATAGCACACTTAATTTTATTTATTCCATTGGTTTTTATCACGGCGCTGGTAATTACGGCTTTATTCGCGATGCCTATGTTAATTCGTATAGTGTCTGAACGTGATTATCCTCAGCTTGAACGTAAGAATGGCGGTAGTATTGGCGGAAACTTACTTAATGCTTTTTTTGCTATTTGTGTATTTATAGCTATATGGGTAATGACTATGCCCTTGTGGTTAGTTGGTATAGGGGCAATAATCCCATTTATTGCAGTAGCATATCTTAATCAGCGGTTATTTCGTTATGATGCCTTAGCCGAGCATGCCAGTTATGAGGAAATGAGAGAGCTTTTTTCTGCTAATCAATCGTCACTATGGGGACTAGGCTTGTTAACGGGCCTTGCTCAATTTATACCGATTTTAAATTTATTTGCGCCCGTTTTATCAGGACTTACATTTGTTCATTTCGGGCTTGAGCGACTTAATGATTTACGTCGGAAACTGTAGTAAGCAAGGAGATAATTTTTGTGATTGCCGCGTAATCACTCTAGGGTATTATTGTAAATAATTGAATATTAGTTGTAATAGAATATTATCCATATTCTAGCCTAGATTGATATATTAGCACTCAATAATAGTAATAATGTTATTAAGGTTGTTTTCTCTATCTATTTCCTCTATTTTTTACCGGATAGGTATTTTTAATTCGTAAAATAGAGATTAAATGTAATTTAAGAGGAATTTTCATGAGTGAGAAGATTATAATTTTTCAAAAGCCAACATGTAGTAAGTGTATTGCTACACTTAATATTCTTAATGATAGTAATGAGGAATTTGAAAGTATTAATTATTATGAGGTGCCTCTAACAGGAGATCAGTTGCGTGAATTACGTGATAAGGGGCTATCAGTGAATGAAATGTTGCGCAGTAACGAGCCGTTAGCACAGAGTATGAATCTAATTGCTAGAAACCTCTCAGATGATGAATTAATTGAGATAATGGTAGAGAATCCAGACCTCATTCAGAGGCCAATTGTTGTGCGTGGTAATCAAGCAGTATTATGTCGTCCGCCTAAGAATATATACAAGTTATTGTGATACAGATTATTGTTTATTTAATAGTGGCCTAAAAAATAGGCGACTAATGTAATATATTGACCCATATGAGAGGGTCAAGTAAAGTCAGACCCACCTTATATTAAATTAGGACACCAACGCTAATGGATTTAAAAGCCCAGAAAGACGCAGATCTTATTTCAGCGCAATTAGCTAATCAATCACTCTCTGATAGGCTAACTGCGATGAAGGAAGTAGATCTTATTTCATTGCGTGACAGTATTGATGAATGGTGTGTCGAGCACCAGGAATCAAAATGGGGGCATCGATTTTGGATCATGGTTGTTATGCTAGGTGTTTTTGCTTTTATTCAAGGGGTAACTGATATTTTTGTTAGTGGAGTTAGCCTGTTAGATATTTTTTTAATAGTACTGGGGTCTATAACTAGTTTCTCATGGTACGTGGGTGAAAAACGAAGAAGGAAAAATAAAATTCTCCTTGCTGCACTAAATGGGGAAATTGCAGTTCGTGATTATAAGGGAAATTTTTCTAATAAATCTTCTAAGAAATCTTCTAAGAAATCTTCTAAGAAATCAAATGCTGCTTAGTGGTTGAAGAAATTACCAGTTAGCCAAATAGAGGCTATTCCAAGAATAATTAGCACAACCTGCTGAATAGTAGAACCAATTTCTGGACGTTTATGTAAGCCTGGTATTAAATCTGACATTGCTACATAGATCATGCAGGCTGCTGCTAGCCCTAGAAGTGATGGCATAAGGTGATTCATGTCTTGTAGCATAAAATAAGCCATCACACCGCCAATCAGTGTAGCAATGCTGGATAATAGATTAAGTAGCAGCGCCCTCTGCCGGGAGTATCCGGAATTAAGTAGGATTAGGAAATTGCCGGCCTCTTGAGGGATTTCATGGGCAATAATGGCTATAGATGTGACGATACCAAGTTGTACATCTACCATAAATGCAGCGGCAATAAGTATCCCGTCAACAAAATTATGAAATGTGTCACCTAACATAACCATCATACCGCTACGACCACTATCATGATCATTTGTAGCGCTATTAATACTAATGTTATTTGCTGGCTCATGAGCCTCACATTCATCAAAATGGCAGTGGCGCCAAATTACCAGTTTTTCTAAAATAAAGAAAAACAGGATTCCAGATAACACAATGGCAGATATCTCATCTGGATTTTTAGACAGCTCAAGTGCTTCTGGTAGTGCATTAAGGAATGCGGCGCCTAGAAGTGCCCCAATTGCGTAGGAAATCAGCATTTGCACCCAAGATGCACGCGTGTTCAGTGTGAGCATCGCAGCAAACGCTACACTTAATGAGCCCCCTAGAAGGCTTGCAGCAATAATCCAAGAGAAAGTGGTCATAGCAACAGTCTATAAAAGAATCCGCGATTATACGCGTATTTTATGCAACTCAGTTGCATTTAGGCATTTTATTTTTCAACTAATCTGAAAAATTCACGAGAGTATCTTGATGACCAGATTGTCATATTAGATATTTGGAGAATTAAGAATGTTATTTCTCAAGCCAAATTAACCCTGCCATTCTTCCTGTATCACCATCGCGTCGGTAGGAGAAAAATTTATCTGGGTTACTATAAGTGCATTCTTCATGGCTATAAATTTTAGTTACACCTGCTACTGCTAATCTCTGCCGCGCTAATAGAAAAATATCTGCACGCCACTTTTTGCTATTAACTCCATTACACGGGGTAAAGGCAGGCATAGATATCTTATCTTGTTTGATAAAAGAATGCCGTACTTTTTCTCCAATTTCGAAATAATTTGGGCCAATTGCTGGTCCCAAGTAAGCCATAATATGAACGCAACCTTTTCTCATTTCTGCTACTGCTTCCTCAATTACTCCTGCCGCCAAACCACGCCACCCAGCGTGAACAATGCCTACTGCTGTTCCCGCTTCATCGCATAGAAATACAGGTAAACAATCAGCAGTAAGTATTGCGCAGACAATATTTTTGCTTTTGCTTAATGCTGCATCACCCCTGAGAGAGTTTGTATTGTTATCTACCCATATTGGTGTTGAGCCATGTACTTGATCTAACCACCTTGGTTCATTTGGTAGAGCTTTATATAACTTGGCGCGGTTCTGATGAACTATATGTTCCTTATCACCAACATGGTTTCCTAAGTTAAAATTTGTGTATGGGCCTGAGCTTATGCCACCACTACGAGTAGTAAATAATGCTCGTACATTTAGTGGGGCAGGCCAATTTGGGGTGATCCAATCATTCATAGTAGGTACTTTAAAGGGATTCTTATGACGCCTTGCGGAGCGTTAGTAGAAGCTCATCAAAATCTTTTGGCAATTCAGACTCCCACATTACTTTCTGACCAGTATCTGGGTGAATAAGTTCTAGATATTTTGCATGCAATGCTTGTCTTGGGAAATCTGTAATTAACTTCCTGATTTCTTGAGAGGATTTTTTCGGTTTGGTGCCATAAGTAGGGTCACCCACAAGTGGGTGTCCAATGGAGAGCATGTGTACACGAATTTGATGAGTACGACCGGTATGAAGGCTACATTGGATCAGAGTGTAGCCATTAATTTTTTCTTTTACCCGGTAATAGGTACGCGCTTCCTTACCCTTCTTGTTAACTGCCATTTTTACTCGTTGTACTGGGTGTCTGCCAATAGGTAAGTTTACTTGGCCATCAAACTGAACATGGCCATGTACTAGAGCTACATAATCCCGCTTCATTGTTCGGTTCTGTAGTTGCCTAACTAAATTAGTTTGTGCTTCAAGTGTTTTTGCTACAACTAATAACCCGCTTGTATTCTTATCAAGACGGTGGACAATTCCAGCGCGTGGCACCTCTTCTAATTTTGAAGAATAGTGTAACAAGCCGTTTAGCATGGTACCTTGCCAGTTCCCATTGCCTGGGTGCACTACCATCCCTGCCGGTTTGTTAATGATCAGGATGGCCTGATCTTCATAAACGATATTAAGCTCGAGAGGCTCTGCGATATTCGTTGTTTCATTGTGGTACGTTACCATTCTTATTTTAATATTTTCACCACCCCATACGGTTCTTTTTGGGTTCGCATTCAGATTGTCTATAGTTATTCTCTTTGCAAGGATCCATGTCTGAATCCGATTACGCGAATGTGTTGGCAGTAGCTGCGCAAGAGCCTGATCAAGTCGCAGTCCAGCGTAGTCCTGTGGAATTTCTAATTCAAGAATATCTTCTATTGACATGGGTTGTAGAAATTTAGCGTTATAATATAAAGAATCATTTTAAGCTGTCATTGAAGCCATTATGTCTATAATTTCTCGTAGTTTAATCTTATTCTTGGTATTCCAACTATCAGGTTGTGCTTTTGGGTGGTTAAAAACAACAAAAAAAGGAGAAAATACCGAAGGTTGGACTGTAACCCAATTCTATGATGCGGGTAAACAAGATATGGAAGATGCCGATTGGAAGAGTGCAATTGGTTTTTTTATAGCTCTGGAAGCACGTTATCCATATGGCCGTTATGCGCAGCAAGCTCAGCTTTATGTGGCTTACTGTCACTATAAGGAAGATGATCAGGAAGCAGCAATTGTAGCTGCCGATAGGTTTATTAGATTACACCCAAATCATCCTAATGTAGATTATGCATATTATATTAAGGGACTTTCAAGTTTTAACGATGAAAAAGGAATGGCAGGGTATGTAATGAAACACTGGATAAATCAAAGCATGAGCGAGCGGGACCCAAAAGCATCAAATCAGTCATTTCAAAGCTTTAAGGAATTAGTTACCCGTTTCCCTGATAGTCCATATAGATCTGATTCTATAAAACGCATGAACTTTCTATTTAATACAGTAGCAATGGGAGAAATTTTTGTTGCGCGTTATTATATGTCTAGAGGAGCTTATGTAGCAGCAATAAATCGTGCACAATTTACACTTAATGAGTATCCTCAGACTCCCGCAACTAAGAAAGCGTTAGAAATTATGGTAGATGCCTATGATAAACTGGGAATGTATGATTTGCGGGATGACGCAGAGCGCGTAATGCAGAAAAGTTTCTCCAATAATCAAGAGTCTTCAGGTATTGCTAATTCTGATAGCATATCTTGGAATTCTAGTAAGAAATATTGGTGGAAATTTTGGTAGCACTTTTAGCTAGTAAAGAGTCTGCCCATAGTCTTAATTTGTAAGGCTAATGTAAATATAAATGACACAATCATTTAAACCGATTAAAAAAAGTAGGGTAACTGATCTTGAGTTGGTTTGTATCTTGTCATAGATGATTTAAATAGAAAGTTGCTTAACAAAACAGGAATAGGATTTGATGGAAAGAGAGCAAATGGTCACAGATAAATTTGCTATTGGCCTATCACTGATCTGTGCTATCCACTGTCTGGCACTCCCTCTTCTATTGATAATACTTCCTAGTATGATCGCTTTGCAGCTGGACAATGAAATATTTCATACTTTAATCATAATAACTGTTCTACCCGTAAGCATTTTTGCTTTAACCCTAGGATACAAGAAGCATAAACACAACTGGTTGCTTATTGTTGGGTTCACAGGTTTGTTATTACTTGTTATAGCGGTAATATTAGGTGAAGAGACAACTGGAGAATTTGGGGAAAAACTGTTGACTGTACTTGGTGCTAGCCTTGTTGCAGCCGGGCACCTGTGGAATTTCAGACTTTGTCAGCAGCTTGCCGATTGTGCCTGTCCTAAACATAACAAGCCAACTCTCTAATAAAATATATCTGTTTTATTAGAGAGTTGGCTTGGCTTTATTGTCAGTTGAAAAGATACTTATTGATAAACAAGTATCCTGTTTTCATCAATTAACAGCAACACTTTTCAGAACAACATTTACAAGTATTGTTTGGACAGCAAGGCGCATTTTTTTTACAACTACAAGTACATTTTTTATTACTCATTTTTTCTCCTTATTTAGGTAACAAGTCAAATATCAGTTTCAATCAGATTGGCAAAATCCCTTAATTTTGTAGCTACGTTTTTTCTGTCAAGAGCATAAACTCTTTCACGACCTTTTTTATCTAATTTTACGATGCCTTCTTGAGCAAGTATTTTTAAATGACGAGATACAACAGAAGCATCAACGTCACAACATTCGCAAAGACACATGACATTCTGGGGGGTTTTGCATTGGCATAGTTTATATACCAGCGATAGTCTATTAAATTCCCCAATCGCTTTAAGAAAATTTGCTAGTGTTTGTACTTTAAGGTTATCCATATATTCATTGTTGCACATAAATGCAAATATATCCAAATAAATATCTAATTATTACTACTCTCGTAATTTTTTAGCTAATTAATATATTATCTGAATGTCTGCTATGTGCTAAAAACGAATGGTCGTATTTTTAGAAACCCTATAGTGCCTAATAAAATATAGGCATAAACGAGCTAGTATCCAGATTAGTAAAATGATAGCTACAATTAGGTTATAGAATATGAGGAATAAACTGTGGGATTTATTCTTGCCTGTTCAGTCTTAATAACAACAGACACCTGATTTTAATGGCGTCCCCAAGGGGATTCGAACCCCTGTACCCACCGTGAAAGGGTGGTGTCCTAGGCCTCTAGACGATGGGGACAAAATAC